>FUFK010784549.1_pt1 | contig 10162 bp, 12 predicted proteins | sample 1021851 | NCBI WGS metagenome assembly FUFK01 (sample SAMEA51879418, study PRJEB19060) | metagenome
ATCATCATCTGGAGGTTTATCTTCCTCTTCTTTAGAATCTTCATATCCAAGAAATATTTCTGATATTTCGAACTGGTCCCTTCCAATGCTCTCAATTGTTCTGTCATACACAATAGACACCTCATCATCATTTACATTTACATAAGACCCATACCTACCTCTAACTATTTTATTCCATAGTAATTCTGCTCTAATTTGATTTAATAAGGTATCTGGCCTTACCCCTTGAGAATTAATTAATTCAAGTATTTCCTCGCCTGACATTTGACTGCCATTTGCTATTCTTTCAAGCATTAAAATAAATTAAACTATTATTATAAAATCAAAAAATCTTTTATCAAAACTTAAATCTTTTTTTACAACCATTAAAATATTTTCTAAGTTATTTTTAAAATTACTCTTTAGTGAAGATAATTTTTCCAATTGATTTTGAATATCTTCAATGGATACAATTGATTTTGCTTCATTAACTCTTGTTCTTTTTTTTGAAACTATTTCATCAAGGATATTCATAAGTTATTAGACATTTTTACATAGCTTTCGAGTTTTGATTGAGCTAGACCTTCATTCATGGCTGATTTAGANAGCTCAACACCATCTTTAAGGGAATTAACAATGCCTGAAAGTTTTAATGCAGCTGCTGAATTTACAGCGATCATATCTTGGACAGAACCTTCTCTGCCTGCAAATGCTANAGATACTTTTTCAAAGCTTTCTTGAGGAGATAAAGCCTTAATGGATTCAAAATTTCCATAACTTAGACCAAAATCTTTAGGTGATACCTGGTAGTTTTTTATTTTTCCATCCTTGAGTTCGCTTATAAAAGAATCATCAGTAATTGAGATCTCATCTAATCCGTCATTCCCATGGACAACAATTACATGCTCCATTTCAAGTTCCTTAGCTACGCTTGAGAAAGTTTCAACCAGTGATCTCTTGTAAACTCCGATTAGCTGTTTCCTAGCAGAGCAAGGATTGGTATGTGGCCCCAAAAGATTAAATATAGTTTTCTTTCCAATTTTCTGTCTCGCTGGCATTACATATCGCATTGACGAATGATGCAAAGGAGCAAAAAGGAATATAAAGCCAGTTTTTCTAAAAATACTCTCTAATAAACTTCTATCATGAGAAATATCTGCTCCTGCTTCTAGAAGAAAGTCGGCGCTCCCGGTTTTACTTGAAATACTTTTATTGCCATGTTTTGTGACCTTTGCCCCACATGCAGCAGCAACAAAAGCTGATGCTGTTGAGCAGTTGAAAATATGAAGTCCNGTTCCTCCTGTCCCNCATGTATCGATATGAGTCCCNTCTCCAATATTAAATTTAAGTGACTTATCTCTCATCACTGAAGCTGCAGAAGATATTTCATTAATGGATGCNCCCTTTTCATTCATGGCTATAAGAAATTCTTCTATTTCATTATCTTGNAAGCTACCAGACATAATTAAATCCATCACATCGAGCATTTCTTGCCTGCTTAAATCAATTTTTCCTTTTAGTTTTTGTAATTCGTTATCAATCATGATTTAAGAAAGTTATTAATAAGTTTCTTACCAAACTTTGTATCAATAGATTCTGGATGAAATTGCACGCCAACTATAGGTTTTGTTTTATGAGATAGTCCCATGATCATATTTTCATCTTCAACTAAAGTCGCTGTTATCTCAAGCTCNTCAGGAANATTTTCTGGNTTAACAATNAGGCTATGATATCTAACAACANTGTAGGGATTATCAATATCTTTGAAAACTCCTTTCTCNATATGATTAATTAATGAGAGCTTGCCATGAATTGGTTCATTCGCCTTAATTATTTCTCCACCAAAAGCTACTCCAATGGCCTGATGGCCCAAGCAAACTCCCAAAATAGGTTTTTCAATTGTTTTAATAATTTCTACTGATATGCCTGCTTCTAAAGGCGTACACGGTCCAGGCGAAATTACTATTTTCTCTGGATTTAGTGCGCTTACTTCTTCACAAGTTATTTCATCATTCCTTTTGACTATTACTTCATATCCAAGCTCTCCAATATACTGGACTAAGTTATAAGTAAAGCTGTCATAGTTATCTATTACTAAAATCATTTAATCATCTCAATGGCATCTAAGAAAACATGAGCTTTTTGAAGGCACTCATTCCATTCATTCTCGGGTATTGAATCAGCCACAACNCCTGCCCCAGCTCCAACATGAATTTTATTATTGTTAATGACCGCAGTTCTGATAGCTATTGCTGTATCAATGTCTCCATCCCAAGATATGTGACCAATTGCTCCTCCATATATGCCTCTTGAGCTTGGTTCTAATTCATTAATAATTTCCATAGCTCTTATTTTTGGTGCTCCAGATAAGGTTCCTGCAGGAAGAGCAGATTTTAAGACATCAATAAAGCTTAAATTTTCTTTTTTANTACCTTCTACGTTAGAAACAATGTGCATAACATGAGAATATTTTTCTATTACCATNTTTTCAGAAACTTTCACTGTTCCNNTTTTAGAAATCTTTCCAACATCATTTCTTCCTAAGTCAATTAACATCAAATGCTCTGCNAATTCCTTGGGATCTGAAAGAAGATCTTTGGCATTTTCTTCATCTTCAATTTCGTTTGCGCCTCTTCTTCTTGTTCCTGCTATTGGTCTTAGAGTTATTTGANCCCCTTGGAGCCTTACTAANATCTCTGGAGATGCTCCTACTACCTGACAAANTCCAAAGTTTAGAAAATACATGTANGGTGATGGATTTAAAAATCTAAGCGCCTGATATAAATCAAAAGGCTCATGAGTGAACTCCTTTGAAAAGTCTTGAGCTAGAACAACTTGCATTACATCACCATCAACAATGTAGTCTTTAGCNACAGATACAGCTTTTAAGAAATCTNCTTTAGAAAAATTTGAATCAAAAGCTTCCTCTGATGCCTTTAATGAGAAATCTTTAGGTTCAAAGTTGTTTTCTTTTTTAAGTTCATCTTCAATGTGGNCAATTTCTTCANTTGATTGATCATATGATNCAGTATCTAAAAAAGTATTAATTATTATTTTTATTTTGTTGCTAAAGTTATCGAAAACAACTANTTTTTTTGCCTTCACAAGGAAAATATCTGGCATATTCTCATCAAATTTCGATGGCTTTTCTTTCAAGCTTTCAATCCTTTTTTCTGCATATTTTGAGCTTTCATATGCAAAGAAGCCTACATAACCNCCANAAAATCTAGGCAAATCATCAAATTTTGCACAGTTATATTTTTCTATCTTCTCTTTTATAAGATCTAATGGACTTTCAGAATGAAAAGAAGTTTGTTGATTATTTTCAAAGCTAATAACTTCATTTCCAGAAATCTGGAAATAATCATGACAGTCAAGACCAATAATTGAGTATTGAGCCCACTTATTTCCTCCTTCAACTGACTCTAAGAGAAAAGAGTTCTTTGTTCTTAGAAAAGTATTAAAAACAGATAATGGTGAAGCATTTGTGAGAGATATTTCTTTCACAATTGGTATTACGTTAAAACCTCTATCTTGTAGAGTATTGAATTCTTCCTTTGTAATCATTTTATTTGTGAGCTTATTANAGTATCACCACGNGTTATTTCATTTTCTTTAAACCAACCCCTATTCACCTCTAGAGCATATTTAACTTTGTCGGTTGAGCATACGGATAATGTCGAAAATGGGTAAAGATTATAAATGTCTGAGATTATCCCCTCTTCTTTGATAAAAGCAATGCTTAAAGGAATAGAAGTATTTTTCATCCACATACATTGTATTTCTTCTTTATCCCAGATAAATAACATACCAAAATCTTTATCAATATTATCTCTATACATTAAGCCTTTCTTACGTTTTGAATAGTTGTCGGCAATCTCCATATTGGATAAAAGCTTTTCTATATTTANTTCTTTTGAAGCTGCTACTTCAGTATTGAAAAAAACCAGTATTGCAAAGCTAAGAAGCCAGCTTTCTAAATAAGGAGATTGTTTCTTCATAATTATTGCTGTTAAAAATAGCTGAGCCAGCTACAAATGTATCTGCTCCTGCGCTATATGCTGATGCAATAGTATCCTTATTAATGCCGCCATCAATTTCTAATTTAATGTCTTTACCAGACGAATCAATCATTTTCCTTACTTTTTCGACCTTTTTAAGCGATGACTCAATAAAAGACTGCCCACCAAATCCAGGATTAACACTCATTATTAAGACTAGATCTAAATCTTCTAATACATCTTCTAATACATTTACTTGAGTTGCAGGATTAAGCACTAATCCAGCTTTGCAACCCCTATCTTTGATTGCTGATACTGACCTATGAACATGTTTTGAAGCCTCAGGATGAAAACTTACAAGTGAAGCGCCTGCATCAATAAAATCTTGTGCAAGCCTATCTACAGGATCAATCATCAGATGAACATCTATAAAAGAATCAATACCATAGTCGCGCAAACTTTTGCAAACCATTGGGCCAATGGTTAAGTTTGGCACGTAATGATTATCCATAACATCAAAATGCACCCAGTCAGCACCTGCATTTAGTACTTCNTCAACCTCTTCACCAAGCCTTGCAAAATCTGCAGACAAGATTGATGGCGCNATAATTATTTCACTCATTTATTAATTTTCTTCCCTTAATATTTTATTAGCAAGCTCTAGTCTATCTTTTGTTCCAACATCTAACCAGATATCTGAGTAAATTTCTCCAGTTACTTTTTCCTCCTTAATTTGAGGTAAAACAATGCTTGACCAGCTATCAAATGGAAAATTGTTATTATCAATCTTTGACAAGATTTCTGTATTCAATAAAGAAATGCCTGACCACGTNAGTTGATTTATGTCGTCACAAAATACTTTCCCATCTGGTCCAATATTAAAGTCACCGTCTGTATTNTGATCAGGATTCTCTACACCCACCAAATGAATACATTCAGTTTCTCTATTAAGTTTTGATAAATNAAAATCATGAAAAATATCTGCATTGATAATTAATATAGTTTCATCTCCTAAATGATCTTTAGCATTTATAAGGGCTCCTCCAGTTCCATATGGATGTGGTTCTTCAACTAAAGTTATTTTATGGTCTTTATAATTTTCAATTAGATGTTCCTTTATCTTATCTCCGTGATGCGAGACATTGATTATGATTTCATCAAANCCATTTGANAGAACATGTTTNATATTTCTATCAAGCAGAGTNTCATTTCCTATCTTTAAAAGTGGTTTAGGAGTTTCTTTGGTTAATGGCATCATCCTCTTGCCATAACCTGCTGCAAGAATCATGCATTTCATAATGCCGCCAACCTTTCGTTTAATTTATTTTTAACTTTGTCTACAAAGAAAGATTTTGAATTATGTTTCTCTGGAATGAGGCATGTTAGATTTGAGAGGATATTTGGTAAATCCTTTAATCTGAAATCTCGTCCTTCATCACAATATAGATTCGCTAATGTACCTAAGATTCTCATATTTCTTTGAATTCCAGACCATCTAAAAAACTCAAAGAGATCATCTTCAGATAAGGAAATATCTGAGTGATCAAGAAAATACTTAAGATCTTTTTTAATAATTGACCTNTCAAAACTCATATAGTGATCTAATAAAATACCAGCAATATCAATTCCAATTGGCGCAATGCACATATCTTGAAAATCTATGACATTTACCTCNTTGCGATCATCTAGAATNAGATTTCTTCGCTCAAAATCAAAATGNCAATTATTTTTTGGGCATTCCTGTAAATTATCTAACNCGTTCATTATTAANTCATTNACAAGTNCATCAGCAGAAATATCTAAAAATNTTTCACAGAATATATATTTAAATTTATTCATTTGATCTTTAAGNTCGCTCGAACTCAGATGCACAAGNCCTTNAATATCTNCCTTATGAATATCTACTAAGAGATCGATACTTTTATTAATNAGAAACTCCCTATTTTGATCATTCATTAATGAAATTAGGTCATCGTCTCCGAGATCATTTTGTATTGTNACGCCNACTNTCGGATGATGAGAAATTATTTTAGGGACGTTGATATCATGATCTTTTAATTGTTCAGCCACTGAAATGAAACTGTCATGATCACCCAGATCTGGATTTAAATAGCATAAAACAAAGGACTCTTTGCCACGTGAAACTCTCCAGTAAGATCTTCCACTTGCTTCGTCTTTAAGGGGAGCTATGGAATCAAAACTTAAATCACACTTTTTGGCTATTTCTCGTATTTGTGATTCTTTCAATTAACTATTCTTTACNTCTTCNGGAAGTGGAGTATCGTCAGGTACAAAGAAATCTGGCATAAGCTCATTAAAAGGAACAGATGCATATTTAGAGAAATCTTTTACTCCCGCTTCATGCAGAACAACATCATCNATACAGAAGTTTCCAGTAAACTCTTTTGANTCTTTAGTTAAGATCTCATATGCTGCATCAGCCATAATTTCAGGTGTTCTTGAAAGACGCATTATTTCATCGCCTCCGAGATGGTTTTGAACCGCCGCTGTTGCGATAGCTGTTCTTGGCCATATAGCATTAACTGCAACTCCTCTATCTTTAAATTCTTCAGCCATACCAAGAACACACATACTCATATTATATTTCGCCATAGTATATGCAGTGTGGCCAGCAAACCATTTTGCTGACATATCAAGTGGTGGTGATAAATTCAATATATGAGGATTTTCTGCTTTAAGGAGATGAGGAAGACAGTATCGACTGACCATATAAGTTCCCCTTCCATTAATTTGATGCATTAAGTCATATCGCTTCATTTCTGTATCCATTGTATTAGTAAGCTGGATCGCTGATGCATTATTGATACATATATCAATGCCACCAAAATGCTCAACTGTTTGATTTACAACCTCTCTGACATTGTCTTCATCTCTAATATCACAAATTAGAGGTAAAGCTTCTCCTCCAGCTTTAGCAATTTCTTCCGCAGCAGTATAAATAGTTCCTGGAAGTTTTGGATGNGGATCAGCNGTTTTTGCTGCTAGAGCAAGTTTTGCTCCATCTTGAGCNGCTCTTTTTGCTATCGCCAGCCCAATTCCTCGNCTACCGCCGGATACAAATATTACTTTATCTTTAAGGCTCATAATTTCTCCTATTAAAATTTTTCCATATATGGTCTTAGATCCATTTCTTGAGTCCAAGCTGAAGGATGCTGCACATGAATATTCCAATATGCTTCAGCAATTTCCTTAGGTTGTAAGATACCATCTTTTTCTTTCAAGGCGTATGTATCTGGGAAATTTTCCTTTATGAATGGAGTATCTATAGCACCATCAATAATAAAATGGGCAACATGAATACCTTGCGGACCAAGTTCTCTTGCCATGCTTTGAGAAAGAGATCTTAANGCAAACTTTGCTCCTGAAAATGCAGAAAATCCTGCACCTCCTCTTATAGATGCAGTTGCACCAGTGAAAAATATAGATCCATGCCCTCTTTTCTTCATATATTTTGCAGCCTCTCTNCCAGTTAAGAATCCTGCAAAGGCTGCCATCTCCCAAACTTTTTTATAAACTCTCGCAGTAGTGTCTTCAATTGGGAAAAAAACATTTGCACCAGGATTAAATACTACGACATCAATTGGAGCAATATTCTCTTCAACCTCTTTAAATAATTTTGCTATTGCATCCTCATCTCTGGCATCAACACCAAAGGGGGTTGCTGAATAACCAGCTTCTTTAATGCCATTTGCTAATTTTTCTAGTTCAGAAAAGTTTCTTTCTCTTCTAACAGGACATACGTGATATCCCATTTCAGCAAACTTTCGTGTAATGGCTGAACCAGTAGATACCCCTGCACCAATTATGATGGCAGAAAATTTTGAATAATCTCTCATTTAAAACTAATATTTACTATGTAAAGTTTATAACTAAGTAACTTTACCAAATATATATAGTGTTATGAAAGTAGATTTTATTTTTGATTTTGCAAGTCCNAATGCNTACTGTTGTCATAANGTTATTCCTGAAATACAGGATAGAACNGGTATTAAATTTAATTATATTCATTGTCTTCTTGGTGGNATTTTTAAACTNACTAATAATCAAGCACCGATGATTCAATTCTCTGAGATTAAAAATAAGCTTGATTATGAAGGAATTGAGATGGAAAGGTTTATGAAAAAGCATAACCTGGATAAGTTCAAAATGAACTCAAATTTCCCAATTACTACCGTAAGCCTTCAAAGAGGTGCTTTAGTTGCTGAAGAAATGGGTTTTGTCGAAGAATATAGAGATAAAGTTTTGCAAGCAATGTGGGAAGACGACATTAACTTGGGTGATCAAGAAATTCTAATGAACTTTGTACAAGAGTTTGATATTGATCATGATCATTTTTTTAATGAGATTACTTCTGAAGATATAAAGCAACAATTATTTGATAATACCAACATGGCTGTTGAAAGAGGTTCTTTTGGAGTACCAACTTTTTTTGTTAATGATCAAATCTTCTTTGGAAAAGATAAGCTTGTTGAGATTGAGGAATATTTATTAACTTTAAAATAAACTTTTTTATCAAAATCTTTTCAATATAAGTATGCCTCTTAAAAGATTAGTTCTTGTTTCATTTATCCTTTCAAGTTTTTTACAAGCTAATGAAGAAATTCAAAAAAGTTTTTTTAAAGAAAGTGAATCTCTTTCTCAATGTACTTTTTACTATCCAATCCTTTCAGAGCAAGAAAAAATGGATATTCAATCAGAAAGGATTTCTATTTCAGAAGAATCAATATTTTTAGAAGAGGATGTTGTACTTAAGTTTGATGGAGGCCTCTTCACTTCATCTTCAGCCGACCTAAAAGAAAATAGCAACTTAATTAATTTCAATAATAATGCGGACATNTTTCTAAATGANCTTTACCTGCAAGCNCAAAGAGGTAAATTTGATAGAAGTAATAATACTTTTGAGCTTTANTCTGGAAACTCTTNCTGGAAAAAACCTAATATATTTATTAACTTTGATTCTGCGCAAGGAGCTAATGATTCTGTAACTTTCACGAATGCGTCTTTATCGTCATGTGTTGATACCTCCTCAGGATGGGCATTAAAGGCGGAACAAATAGAAATTAATGATGAGCTTGGAAAGGGTTCTGCAAAAAAAATAAGATTAGAAATCTTTAATAAAACCGTTTTCAGATTTCCATATCTGCCTATCTACTTATCTGAAGATTTAGAAAATAATCCTATGAGGCACTCAAGATTCCTCGATCCATCTATATCGTATTCCTCTGATGGCTTTGATTTTACATTGCCATATAAAAAAATATTATCTGATAACTCTGATCTCATTTTTGGTCCTAGAGTAATTGCTAAACGTGGAAATGGATTTGAGTTACAACTTAACTCAAAAAAAGATAAGAATAATTTAAGGGCTAATCTTATTTATTTAAGTAGTGATAAAGAGTTTGATAAAAGATATCCAAGCTATAAAAATATTGGGGACCAAAGGTGGGGATATGAAATTAATAGTTCTACAGATCTTCAATTAGGAAAATTAAATATTAACTGGGCGGATTTTTCAGATTTTCATTTTTTTAGAGATGTTCCAGGTGAATCAGTTGATTTAAATTTCCAAAGGGAAGAATATTTTGAACAATCTATCTCTTTTCAAGGAAACTTTAAAAAACTATCTTATGAGTTAGGGTCGATGGGTTTTGAATCATCAAATCCAATACTTACAAATGGCTATGTCAAAAAACCTTTTATTGATCTTGAATATAAAAATGATCTCGGGAGTCTTAAATTTAAATCATCTCTTAAATTTGCAGAGTTTTCTGCTGGGACTCTTCATGACTATATTGGATATCAAGTTCATGAAGGAAAATACTTGCTGCTTGTTGANAGCCCNNCTGAAGGCTCAAGAATTTTCATAGATACAACACATTAAAAGCGGAAAGCAGATACAAAAACTTTGATATGGAGGCCTCGATTGGAATAAAGTCAATTAGCTATGATCTTAAAAATAACGAAAATACTGCTAACGATATAAATGTTCCGAATATTCATATAAGAATCTCCAAAGACCTCTTCAAAACTTCTGGAGATGGAGTTTCATTCTTAACTCCAATATATACATTTGGATATGCTAAGACAGAGGATCAGTCTGATAATCCTATTTTTGATTCAGCTTTGATACCTCAAGGTGTTAATACTTATATGAATAAGCA
>FUFK010040320.1_pt1 | contig 10161 bp, 7 predicted proteins | sample 1021851 | NCBI WGS metagenome assembly FUFK01 (sample SAMEA51879418, study PRJEB19060) | metagenome
GATTCTTCATCTGGAGCAGCTACTGTAACTTCACCTTCGTCATTGATGTCAACTTTGGCACCAGATACCTCAACTATTTCTCTTATAGTTGCTCCACCTTTTCCAATGACTGTAGCAATATCTTTCTTGTCTACAGTAATTTTCTCCATCTTAGGAGTATGTTTTCCAACATCTTCCCTTGATTTAGATAAAGCTTTATTCATTTCACCTAGAATGTGAATTCTTCCATTTTTTGCTTGTTTTAAGGCTTGTTCCATAATTTCAAATGTTATTCCTGTAATTTTAATGTCCATTTGAAGAGATGTTATTCCGTCTTTAGTTCCAGCAACTTTAAANTCCATATCNCCTANGTGATCTTCATCTCCAAGAATATCTGAAAGNACGCTGAAGTCATCTCCTTCTTTAATTAANCCCATTGCAATACCAGCAACTGGTTCTTTAATTGGTACACCTGCATCCATCAANGCTAAAGATGANCCACAAACAGTCGCCATAGAAGAAGAACCGTTTGACTCAGTTATCTCTGATACAATTCTAAATGTGTAAGGAAAACTCTCTTTAGAAGGCAAAGAAGAATTTATTGCTCTCCAAGCTAATTTTCCATGACCTATTTCTCTTCTACCAGTACCTATTCTACCAGTTTCTCCTACTGAGAAAGGTGGAAAATTATAATGAAGCATAAATCTCTCTTTTTGTAGACCCTCCAAACTTTCTATTTTTTGTTCATCATCAGATGTTCCAAGTGTAGTTGTAACTATCGCTTGTGTTTCTCCTCGAGTAAACAAAGCAGAACCATGAACTCTTGGAAGAATTCCAACTTCACACATAATTGGTCTAACATCTGCAAGACCTCTACCATCAATCCGATTTTTGTTTTTAAGAATATCTGTTCTGACAATTCTTTTTTCTAAATTTTTAAGCTCAGAATTTACATCAAGATCGGTATAATTCTCATCTTCTTCATAAAGCTTTTTTGCTTTATCAGTTATTTCTGAAATTAAATTCGATCTTTCTTGTTTATCCTTTATTGAAAATGCTTTTTTAAGTTCCTCAGTAAATTCGCTTTCCAATTTATTTTTTACTTCTGAAAGATCTTTTTTCTCAATTACCCAATCAGGTTTTTTACATTCTTTCGCTAAATCCTCGATCATCTCGATTACAGGAACAAAACCTTCGTGCCCAAACTTAACGGCATTTAACATTTCCTCTTCAGTTAAACCACTTGCTTCGGACTCAACCATTAAAACCGCGTCTTTTGTTCCAGCCACCACAAGATCTAATTTAGAATCTTTAAGTTGTGCTTTGGTAGGGTTAAGAACATATTCTCCTTTAATAAAGCCAACTCTAGACGCACCTACAGGACCCAAAAATGGCATTCCTGAAATTGCCAATGCTGCTGANGAAGCAATTATTGATAAAATNTCTGCTTCGTTTTCTTTGTCATAAGATATCACAGTTGGTAGTACTTGAACTTCATTTTTAAATTCATCTGGAAAAAGTGGTCTGATAGGTCTATCAATTAATCTTGAAATTAATGTTTCACTATCAGTTGGTCTTGCTTCTCTTTTAAAATATCCACCTGGAATTTTACCAGCTGCATAATATTTTTCTTGATAATTTACTGACAAAGGAAAGTAATCCATATCTGGATTAACTTTTTTAGCTCCGACTGCTGTTGCTAAAACTACTGTTTCTCCGCACTGAGCTATAATTGCTCCATCTGCTTGTCTTGCTATTTTGCCTGTTTCTAAACTGATTTTTTTTCCTGCTACTTCTATTTCTTTCTTTATAACTTTAAACATTTACTTCCTTAAATTTAATTTTGATATTACTTCTTTATAAGACTCAACTTTATTTTTCTTTAGATAATCTAACAATTTTTTCCTTCTATTTACTGCTCTTAAAAGTCCAACAGATGAATGTTTATCTTTTTTGAACTGTTTAATGTGTTTAGATAAGTTCTCAATTTTGTCTGTTAGTTGAGCAACTTGAGCTTCAGAAGAGCCTGTATCCTTATCATGGATTGCCAGTTCTTTTACTTTGTTTGCCATTTTCTTTTCCTTATTTATTTGTTTGTTTTATTAAATTTTCAATTTTTTCTGCGTAATCGAAAGAATTATCTTTTACAAAAAATAGCTTTGGTAAAAATTTCATTACTATCCTTTTTGATAAGACTTTTCTTATTACAAATGAAAATTCTTTTAATTTAGCAACGACTTCTTCGGCGTCTTTTCCGCCTAAAGGCATTACAAAAATTTTTGCTGTTTTTAAATCTGGAGACATTCTAACTTCAGTCACTGTTATCTCTTTTGTAGATAAATTTGGTAGTTTTGCTTCATCTCTGATAAATATCATTCCTAAAGCTTGTTTAATCATTTCACCAACCCTTAATTGTCTTTGAGTAACTGGTTTTCCTAAATTGGTCATTATATTGTTCTCTCTGTTACTGTAGAATTATATACTTCAATTACGTCATTTTTCTGGAAATCGACAAAATCCTTAAGTGTTATTCCACATTCCAAACCAGCAGACACCTGTTTAGTTTGATTTTTTTCTCTAAATATTGAGCCAATTTTTCCATTGAAAATTATAGCTCCATCTCTAATAACCCTTGCATTAGAGTCTTGAGTAATTTCTCCATCTGTTACTTTGGAACCTGCAACCTTTCCTACTTTTGAAACCTTAAATATTTCCAATATCTCTGCTGTTCCAATAATTTTTTCGTCTACTTCTGGAGTTAATAGACCAGACATTTTACTTTTTATGAAATCTAATACTTCATAAATAATATTAAAGCTAGATATAGAAATCTTCTCTTGTTCTGCTCTTTTTTTTGCCTCTTTGCTAGGTTTTACATTGAAGGCAATAATCACAGCATTAGATGCTTTGGCTAATGTAACATCAGTTTCTGTAACCATACCAATATCTGATAAAAGTATTTTTGGCCTCACCTCGTCGTGTTTAATTTGATTTACTACATTTTTTATTGCCTCTGAAGAGCCATGAACATCTGATTTTATGATAATATTTAATTCCTCAGCTGATACATCTTTAAAAGCTGAGTCTTGTGTTACAAATGACAATGGGTTTTTACTATCCTTTGCTTCCTGAATTCTTCCATCACATAGTGATTTTGCCTCTTTTTCACTTTTCAATACAATAAAATCATCTCCCGATTTTGCTGCTCCATTAATACCTAATATTTCAATTGGTGTTGCCGGCTCTGCATTTTCAATTTGTTTTCCTTGATCGTTTATTATAGCTCTGACTTTACCCCACTTCAAACCACTAACAAAGTAGTCTCCTTTTTTAAGAGTACCTGCTGTGATTATTACATTTGCGATAGGTCCTCTTCCAATATCAATTTTAGATTCCAAAACAATTCCCTTAGCATCTGTTTCAAAATCTGTTTTCAAGTCTAATATTTCTGCTTGTAAAATAATACTTTCAACTAATTTATCTAAATTTTGTTTTGTTTTTGTCGAGATTTCAACCATTAAAGTATCGCCAGATAAATCTTCGGCTATAAGCTCATATTCTAAAAGCTGATTTTTAATTTTTTGTGGATCAGCATCAGGAAGATCACACTTATTTATCGCTACAACAATTGGTACTTTAGCAGCTTTAGCATGTTTAATAGACTCAATTGTTTGAGGTTTTACGCCATCATCGGCTGCAACAACTAGAATAACTATATCTGTTAATTTTGAACCTCTTGCTCGCATTTCAGTGAATGCTGCATGGCCGGGAGTGTCGATGAAAGTAATTTTATTTTTTTCATGTATAATCTGATATGCACCTATATGTTGTGTGATTCCTCCAAACTCACCTGATACAACATTAGCTTTCCTTAACACATCTAAAACAGATGTTTTACCATGATCCACGTGCCCCATAACTGTAACAATAGGAGCTCTACTCTTAAGATTTTTCGCTTTTATTTCTTTAATTTTCTCTAGAATTTCTTCAGCTTTTTCCTCTTTAACAGGATTGTGACCAAATTCTTTAACTAAATATTCCGCTGTATCAGAATCAATTGTATGGTTAATTGTAACTGTTACTCCCATCCCCATTAAATGTTTTATTATGCTGCTTGATTGCTCAGCCATTCTATTTGCCAATTCCCTAATTGTAATTACTTCTGGAATATTTATATCTCTCTTAATTGGCTTAAAATTTTCTTTTGTATCCTCTTTATTTAATAGCCTATTTTCTTTTTGTTTTGCTCTTTTTAAAGAAGCTAAACTTCTTGACCTTGTACCAATATCATCTCCACTTAAAGCTCGAGAAACGGTAAGTTTTAACTCTCTTCTTTTGCTGCCTAATTTATTTGACTTGTTTTCTTTTTGAACATTTTCACCTTTTAATCTCCTAGTAGCTCTTTGTTCAGCAAGTTTTCTTTTTTCGAAATCAGATGTAATTGGTGAAGGGGATTTTGAAAAAATTGTTTTTTTTGGTGTAAACGTGCTTTGTGTTTTATTTTCAGTTGATCTTGCTCCTCTAGAAAAATTCTGTTTACCCCCAAATCTTGGAGATTTTTTCTCAATTACAACTGTATTCTTTGAATGAGATTTCGCTTGCTCGATGCTATTAATGGTTTTTTTGGATGCTCCAGAAATTGATAACTTTAATTTTTTCTTTTCCATTTTTCATCTCTCAATCTTGATATACTATATCTCTTGCAGACATAATAAGCTCATCTGCTTCTTTTTTTGAAAGTGCAAAATCCTCTAAATATCCTTTAATTCTTACTCTTTCACCTTTGATAATATCATAACCACCAGTCAACTCATCAGATGCTAAATCTGCAAAATCGTTTAATGTTAATATTTTTTGTTCTCCAAGTGTGAGCAGCATTCCTGGCGTTAAACCTTTGTGATTAATTAAATCATTTTCTAAACCTAAATCTTTAATTCTATTTGCTATTTCTTCTTGGTCTTTTTGGTAGAACTCTTTAGCTCTTTCAATTAGCTCTTTTGCAGTATCTTCTTCTATCCCCTCAATTTTAATTAATGCATCAGGATTACTATCTTTAATGTCATCAATAGATGAAAATCCTTCTGCAACAAGTAACTGTCCTAATGTTTCGTCTAATTCTAAGTTTTTTACAAAATTATCTGTCTTCTCCTTAAACTCTATCTGTCGTCTTTCTGAGTCCTCTTGATCTGTCATGATATTGATTTCATAATTCATTAATTTTGTCGCTAATCTAACATTTTGACCCCGTCTACCAATTGCTTTACTCAGATTTTCTTCGGTTAATATTACATCAAGTTTTCTTCCCTCCTCATCTACATTTACCCTCTGTACTTCAGCAGGTGACAATGCATTTGCAACAACAACTGCGGGATCTTCTGACCAGTTTACTATGTCAATTTTTTCACCTTGGAGTTCGTTTACCACTGCCTGGACTCTACTTCCTCTCATTCCTACACACGCTCCAACAGGGTCCAATGAAGTATCTATAGCTTTTACACAAATTTTAGCTCTACTACCTGGGTCCCTAGATGATGATTTAATCTCTATCAGTCCATCATAAATTTCAGGAACTTCTTGAATAAATAATTTTTCCATAAATTTAGGGTGCGCTCTTGAAAGGAAAATTTGTTGACCTCTTGGTTCTCTTCTTACATCTAGGCAATAAGCTTTTACCCTGTCTCCTGCTTTAATATTTTCTCTGGGTATCATTTCATTTTTTTGAATTATTGCTTCTGTTCTTCCTAAATCTACAATTACATTTCCAAATTCTAATCTTTTAACTATTCCACTCAAAATAGTATCAACTTTATCCTTAAAATCGTTAAATTGTCTCTCCCTTTCTGCCTCTCTTACATTAAAACTAATAACTTGCTTTGCAGTTTGCGCGGCTATTCGACCAAAATCAAATGACGGCAATGGCTGCAGAACTTCGTCACCAATTTGTTTTCCTTGATTATTTTCATTTAGCTTAATTGCATCATTGAGAGTTATCTCTAAATTAGAATTTTCTGGGTTTTCAACAATCACCAATTTTCTATATATTCCTATATCGCCACTCTCCCTATCAATTTCGACTTTGATTTCATTTTCAGATCCAAATTTAGATTTGGCTGCTTTTGCAATACCATTTTCCATTGAACCTATGATTAATTCCTTATCAATAGATTTTTCTAAAGCAACTGCCTCGGCTATCCTTATCAATTCTAATTTATCAGCTCTTCTATTTAACATTTTTAATCGTCCTAAAAAAAAATGGGCCGAGGCCCATTTTGAAATTTTCAATAATGTGAATGAAATATATTTATTTTTTTTTAATATTCAACTTTATTTACTTGCTAAATACATTTGATTTATCGGTCTTTTCCCATGAAAATGAACCTTCTTTATCTGGAATTCTTCCAAAGTGTCCGTAAGCAGCTGTTTTTTCATAAATTGGTTTATTCAAGCCCAACATTTCTCGAATTCCTCTAGGACTTAAATCAAAATTTTCGTGAATAAGTTTTTCAACATGTTTATTTTTATCATCATCATTATCAAATAAATCTACATAAATAGATAATGGTTTTGATACTCCAATAGCATATGCAAGTTGGATTAAACATTTATCCGCAATTTTAGATGCAACAACATTTTTTGCTAAATATCTTGATGCATATGCAGCAGATCTATCAACTTTAGTAGGGTCTTTTCCTGAAAATGCCCCTCCACCGTGAGGAGCGGCTCCACCATAAGTGTCAACAATAATTTTTCTGCCTGTTAAACCGCTATCACCATCAGGACCTCCAATAACAAAATTTCCTGTTGGGTTCACATAAATTTCCTTTTCATCAAGTGAATTTAACAATTCTTTCGGTATTGATCTTTCAATATATGGTTTTACTAAATCTCTAACTTGAGCTTGATTTACATCAGGTGAGTGTTGGGTTGATATAACAACTGATTTCACTGATGATGGTTTTCCATCTTTATACTCAATTGTTATTTGACTTTTTGAATCTGGCTCAATATTTTTTAATTTTCCTGATTTTCTATCCTCTGCCATAAGTCTTAATATTTTATGAGAGTAATGTATTGGCGCTGGCATAAGAACATCGGTTTCATTACAAGCATAACCAAACATAATACCTTGATCACCTGCGCCTTCATCTTTATTTCCGGAAGAGTCAACACCCATAGCAATATCAGCAGATTGAGAGTGTAAATGACTTTCAACTGAAGTTGCTTCTTTCCAAGTAAATCCCTCCTGATCATAACCTATATCTTTAATACAATTTCTTACTTTTTGAATTAAATCTTCTTTTTTAATTTCTGGACCTCTTACCTCACCAGCTAATACAACTTTATTTGTTGTTGTTAATGTTTCACAAGCAACCCTTGCTTGAGGTTCAGCAGCCAAGTATGTATCTACAACCATGTCTGAAATTCTATCACAAACTTTATCTGGATGACCTTCGGACACTGACTCGCTAGTAAATAAGTAATCTTTTTTCATTTATTCTCCCTAATTTTTAATACTACAGCGAAAGTAGTATAAATTAGTACAAAATAAAAGAAGATCTTGTTACCATGTTTAGCAAAATAAGTTTTATTAACACGTTTAATTTTATTGATATCAAAATATCCTTTTTCACTAATTTGTTTATTAATTTGGCCTTTAGGATTAATAAGAACTGATACTCCATTGTTTGTTGACCTAATAACATTTTTACCTTCCTCAATTGATCTGAATATCGAATGAGATAAGTGTTGAGCAGGTCCAATAGATTTACCAAACCACCCATCCTCAGAAATATTTAATATAAAATCGTAATATTTTTTATTTGTATTAATATTCCCAGAATAAATTATTTCATAGCAAATAAGTGGGATGAATTTTAATTGATCAATATTCAACACCTCCCTTTTGTTATCAGCAGAAAATGATTGATATCCTTGGGTTATTTTTTTTAAACCTACTTTTTTAAAGATATTTTCAAAAGGCAAAAATTCTCCAAATGGAACAAGTTTATTCTTATTATATTTATACAATAATTCAGTCTCGTTATTTAATACTGCTAAAGAATTATAAATTTTGCTTTCTTTAACACTATTAATTCCCAATATAATTTTATGATTTATGTTAAATTTTCTTTTGAAGATATTTTTAAATAATTTTAAATCTTTAAAATATATACTAGTAATTATTCCCTCTGGAAAAATAAATATTGTTTTTTTATCGTTGTTTGGATTACTTAAAGNAATCAATTCATTTATATTTTTTTCTGTATCTTGGTTTNATAAGAATCTTTCGATTGGTATATTTGGAGANACAACTCNAATAACNGAAANTAAATTNTCATATTTTTTTTTNTCNAACTTTTCAATATTAAAATTTCCATACAAAAAATTTNATACAACTAAAATTAAACCAAAACAAAAAATNATTAACTTTNTTGANTTTTTATAGTTAAAAAAAAATATTATTGGTAATAAAAAAANAGTTATTGATAACAAGTTTAACGAATANGTCCCTACGTAGGATAAAATTTGTAAAGANGGTANGTTATTTGAAAGACTAAAAACAANTAAATTCCAAGGAAAACCACCAAAAATAAAACTTCTTAGAAATTCAANGCTACCAAATAAAATTGAAAAAATTAAAATTGATGAGATTTTATTTTTTAAATTAAAAAAATTACATAGAAAAGTAACTAGACCATAGAATATTCCCAAAAATAGAGGAATTAATATTAATGCAAATGGAATGATAAATTTAAATTTTACATCGAATGTCAAAGAATTTGTAATCCAATAAAGGTTAGAAATAAAATAACCAAATCCAAAAGCCCAACCAATAAAAAATGAAATAGTTTTTTTATCAACATAATTAACTAATATATAAAGTAATACTGGAAGTGTTAAAAAATTAATAAAAACTAAATTATAAGGAGGTAGACTAAATGAGGTTAGTATACCTAAAAGCAAACATATTAAAAATAGGTACGCTTTATTTTCTAAAATAGAGTTCAATTTATTTTATTCAATTTTTTAAAAATTAAATTTTCTTTTTTCTTCATTAAATAATAATCTTTATTTTTTTTATGATCATGTCCTAAGAGATGTAAATAACCATGTATCCACATTTTATCTAACTCATGATCAAAACTAGATGATTTTGATCTTCTGTCAATTATTTCGAAAGAAATTGCTATATCTCCTAAATATAATTTATTTTTTAATTTAACTTTTAAAGGAAAAGAAAGTACGTCGGTTGATACATTTTTATTTCTAAATTTTGAATTTAAATATTTCATTTTTTTATTATTAGTAAGCATAACAGTAAATTCTTGGTTTTTATTTTTAAAGATACTGAATTTAGATAATTTATTTAATTTCTTTTTGAAGTAGATTTCTGGTTTTTTTAATTTTTTTTCCCAAATTTTTTTATCTAGAACTATGTTGGCTTTAATCATTAATCTGAATTTTTATCAGAATAAGCCTTGACTATCTTGGAAACTAACGGGTGTCTCACTACATCAGTATGATCAAAATCTACTGCAGATATCTCTTTTAAATGACTAAGTAATTTTTTTGATCTATTTAAACCTGACATTGTTTTATTAGGTAAGTCTATTTGGGATGGATCTCCATTAATAACTATTTTGGAGTTTTCGCCAATTCTTGTTAAGAACATTTTTATTTGAGTATCAGTAGCATTTTGTGCTTCATCAAGTATNGCAAAAGAATTTTTTANGGTTCTTCCTCGCATAAANGCTANGGGNGCAATTTCAATATCNCCAACTTCTATTTTTTTTTGAATTTTTTCAAAATCNAATAGGTCATATAATGAATCGTAAAGNGGTCTTAAATAAGGATCAACTTTTTCTCTCATATCNCCNGGTAAAAAACCTAACCTNTCTCCTGCTTCTACTGCTGGTCTAGATAAAATGATTCNNTCTATTTTTTTATCTAGCAACATTGTTAAGGCAACTGCTACAGCTAAAAAAGTTTTGCCTGTTCCGGCTGGTCCTGCAGAAATAACAATATCTGACTCTTTTAGTGCCCTTATATAATTTTTTTGTTTCTCTGATCTAGGTATTACAGATTTTTTTGGGGTTTTAATGATGTATTCTACATTTCCGCTTTTATTTGTAACTTTTTCCTCAATCATAAATTTGTTTACTGATGACTCTATATCCTTTT
>FUFK010069185.1_pt1 | contig 10161 bp, 17 predicted proteins | sample 1021851 | NCBI WGS metagenome assembly FUFK01 (sample SAMEA51879418, study PRJEB19060) | metagenome
TCAGCCTTAGCTGCTGGACCTGCTGCCCATAGAAATCGCATAGATGGCATGACTGCAAACTCAGTCATATATTTGCGTATTTTACCTTGTGTTTTTTCAGGTATATCTGGTCTTTCTGAAATTATGAAATCTATAAATCTCTCTATAGTTTCAGGCCAATCTTCTCGTCTATTTTCGTCTTCTAACCAACGAGAATACGTTCTTTTATAAATAAATTCTGCTACTTCGTTCTTAAACATTTTCTTCACCCTAAGTGGGATATTATTATAATACAAAAACCTATATAAAGGTTGGGGTGGAACAGGTGGACAAAGGGTATAAAAACCTGTCTACCCCGTTTATCTTAAAATTATTTGTAGTCTACGACTATAGATACTACGCCCTTTTTCTTACGTTTCTTAGCAAGTTCTGTGGTTATTAACCCCATTACTTATCACAGCATCCACAAGCTGGGTCACAATACCATTCTGCTTCCCATGGCTGAACTCCTGCTGCTACTGCTTTTGCTCCTGTAAGTCTGTCGAAATTTTGATTACCACATTCCTTACAGTCACAGTTAGTACAATTACACATTGCTTTCATATTTATTTTTTTCTCCTTTTATTATTTCTTTTTCTAGCCTTTGCTGCTTTTCTACCTTTTTCAGGATGCATCTTATTNTGNTGTGCAGCAGTCATTTTCTTTAAGTTACTTCTTCTAGCGGTTCTAGCGTTGTGGACTCCGGGTTTACCCCTACCACCTTTACCTCCGCTTTTATGGTGCACTACTTCGTTCTTACCTGCGTTGGCTTTTCGCCTATAATAGTGAGCGGATTTACCTCCTTTCCATGACCCATTTTGTTTACCATATCTGGCCATAGGAGATTTTTTATTCCATCTCTTTTTTCTATTTGCGCTTGTATCTTTGAACTTTTTTCGTGCCACGTTTCTTAGTGCTCCTATTCGGTAGTCTTTTGTTCTTCGGCGTCTTCTTCTCGAACTCCTTCGCTAGCTTCGGATTCGTTGCGTACAGGAAGGCTCTCTGTTTCTTGCTCTTGAAGGGCATTGTCTTTTTCCTCTAGGAATTTATCCCAGCTGTCTTCTAATTCATTTTCTTTGAAAAACCCAAATGCTAATTCTCTAAACTGCATAAACTGTTCATGCTGTTGTTTAGCTGCTCTGGCGTTATTTCTTGCTTCATTGATTAGAAAATTGAATGTTTCTAGAGTACCTTGCGGTCCTCCAATGTCTTTATTTTCTTCTATCCATTTCTCTATCGTTTTGACCCTTTTGGTCAATCTTTCTACGTTAGCCATATATATCTAGTCCTTGCTAGTATTTAAAGCTTTCCTTGCTAATTGGTATATCTCTTTTCTATGATTAGCATCACCAATTATACAACTAAANGCTCCATTGTCAAATATAACCAAGTGGTTACCTTGACTATCTCTNCCCTTAGCGGCACAGGCAGGACATCTAGCAATTATCTTACCTGTTCTCTCTACAACATTTTCTAACTTGTCTAAATCAAGTGTAAAATTACCCTCNGTTGGGTATTTTGAAGTNTCTTTCTCTGCTACCTTGTAGAGTTCTCTATATAAGTAATCTGCACTATTTGATACTGTGTGCGGCACACTATATAAATCACATACAAAGTCTAACATATCTCGTTGAGCACGTTTACTTCTCTGTATATCTATAGTTGGGTTTGGTCCAGCTTCTGCAATAGCGTACAATTCTTCAATAGAAAGCTGCATTATATCTTCTACTGAAAACTGTGTACACCATATACCAATAGACTCACCAGTCAAGTTTGACACATACTCTGTGTTAGGTATACGTCTCATACAAGACACACTATTGTTAACACACCTCTCGTCAAGGGTACTTAAACTATACTTCTTTTTTAGATGTAATAAATACTCCTTTAGAGAGCGACGNTTGATACTTGGGGGCAAGTCCANTAGGGAATGAAAGTCTATATTCATTTGAAAGCCCTTCCCCCCTGTAAGATATATCCGTGGGATTATCCTGTTTGGCTTGCAGTATCGTTTGTAAAACTTTCTTACGTCTTTTAGACATTTATTAATATCTCTTTTGTGGTCAAAATCAAACCATATAGTATTGATATAAGCGCTTTCATAGCCTTTATCATCGTCAAAGGCATAGACACTGGTATAGCAACTCTTCTTACCATTCCATTTGTCAATGAGCGCCTCTAATTCTTCTCTTGTTTTTGGTTTTGCGATTCTTGCTGGGATTCCAAAGTCTCTATACATTCCCCTACTGGCTCCAATATTTCTATTTTTTGTGCCCAATCTGTTGGGATAGCCATTATATCACATCCATCACATTGTGACCCATGCATTACAANAACTATAGCTTTATCATCTTTTGCCACCATCTCACCTACTGTCTCACATATAGTGAGATGTTCTGATGGATTCTCTGCATTTATTCTGTAAGCCTTGAATGTGCTTGCAGCATCATTCCAAGTTACTTTTACAAATGGCCCAACGGTACCAAGTGTCTCACCCTCTCTTTGGGTGTTATCTATCATATTAGCATTTCTAGTGTTTATCTTCTTGTCCACTAGATTTGCTACTTTCTCTTTGTCTTTCATTTTTCCATTCCTCGTACATTTCTGCAACAATACCTAAATCCCCTATGTGTTTATAAAACTTTGCATGAGATGGTGTTTCATCTACGCTTACATAACTACTTGGTCTATCAAATAGTAATCTATCATAAGGAACTTGGTTTAATCTCAACCATTGTTCTGTTGCTAATTTAACTCCTAAGTCATTTGGTCTATCACACCAGATAGTGATAGTGATGTCCTTGCTTCTTAGACCAATGCATAAAACCTACAGTATCTTCTATAGGTAAGCAGTGTTCTACATAATCTGGTATTCCAAAATGTATACCCTTAGCAGGTGTACATATGACATCATCTAAACCAAACACTAAATTCATTGTTTGATTGCTATAATACTGTTCTTATTAACAATAACTGTGCCTTTTTCGCCAGTTAGGTAAACAAAATTATCGTCATCGTGTGTGATTTTACCACGACCGACTTTAGTTCGGTCCTCTTCTTTCCATACTACTTTAACTTCTGCATCTTTTAGATAGTCTGTCAAAGGTTTCTCTGCATTTTCTTCCATACTTATCCTCAGGACATGTAGTCCTACTTATATATAGTACAGGCTAGTATATAAAGTTATCCCCAGTTTTCTCTACCACAACGGNAAAAAGACACTATAATATATCTTACTCCTTCATCTATCCATCTACCTGAGTGTTTATGGGTAGGCATAGGAAAAAGACACATATGTCCTACAGGCGCCTTTATTAATACTTGCTGGCGGCTATACCATGTACCACCACCAGTAAATTCATCATTCAAAGCTAATGTAACAGTGTAATTACTAGCATCTAAGTGAGAACTCAAATGACCTTGTGCATCAGGGGAATACTTAGCTACAAAAGTATCATGCGTCATATTATCACCCCATTCTGAACCACTAAGTCCCCATATATATCTAGCAATAGGAAACACATATTCCTTTAATACAAAATCATATACGTCATGTAGTCCTATCTCACGTAGTGGGAAATCTGTAGTAGGGTAGTTACTATGTCTATCTGTTACCCAAACATCATGGTGTTCTGCTTCTTCTATAATTTTTTTACAGAATGTCTCTGTAAATATAGGAAATGTCCATAAGTCACTACCTTTCTCTGCTTCTGTTATTATACCATCCCAATCCTTTACCCTAGTATGTGGGTGTATAAACTCATTTATCCATTTTTCTCTATCTACTGATAGACTATACAATTCTGGATGTAATTTAGTCTTCATATATTGTTATCTCCTCTTCTTCTAATCTATTGAATGTTTGAAATATCTTACATTCATAATCAATAATCATTCTTGGAAACTCTGTAGACTGCATCATTCTAACAAATCCTTGGTCTCCACCAAACATCATTTCATTTTCACCTCTACCATAGTATGGCTCTGTTACTTCCCATAACCTACTATAGAAGTCTTTTACATACGTTGTATGACCTATAAATGCACCAGAGTTCAGATAACAGTATGGGCTATCTAAGTGTAAGAAATATAACTTCTCTTCAAATTGTCTCATCAGAGTTAGTTCATTTTTAAGTGCACCAAACTCTGTGTTATTAGGCCAACTATTTTTCTCTGCATTCCAAACCATATTACAATTCATACCTTCAAATACATTTATAAGGTTTTGCCATAGTTCTCCACGATTATCAGTAGATATCATTACATCTGTAGCATCTAATGCCATCACATATTTAGTCTTTACATAAGGCATATACTCATGTAGTAATTTAATTTTACTCAACCAGTTAAATGGTTTCTTTATGGGCATGACAACTAAACTTTGTTCTATACCCATTCTTTTGAAATTATCTTGTAGTAAAGTTCTTTCTTCTGGTATAGACCATGTTAGTATCGTTATATCATGTTCTCTAGGGTCTTGCTCTTGATAGGATATCTTTGATTCTATATCCTTCATTCTTGTAAATATGGGTGAGTCCTTAGATACTCCGTTACCGTGGAATATACAAGGCCACATACCTCTGTTCGTTTCAATAATCATAGTAATCTGAAAACTCCGTTGTGCTACCACTTATATCTTTTATAATCTGTGGTATAAGTTTAGGATGTATTGCGTATGTTTTAAGGTTATTCTTCATATGCATCAAAGAAGGATGTACTCTCTTCTCATTTCTAATAGTAAATTTAGCTGGTATATATTCATCAGGAACACATAGATTATCCATTATATCTGTTACAACTTTATTTATACCATTACTTGTCATAATATATGCGTGTAGACAATATAAAAAGGTAGGTTGTATTATATCTCCGTGTATATCTTTGTGTAGATTAGTTTCTGTTATGGACGAGGAACAGTTACCAACATATAGCATATCAAACTCAGGCATAGAGTCCAAGTAACTTTTTATCTTCACTGCATGATATGGCTGTAAGTCAGCATCCTGTTCTAGAAACAAAGCAGTCTCGACACCATCTTGGATTGCTGCCAACCATGCACGGTGATGTGCAATCCCACAAGCTAGTTCACCTAGTTTATGGTCTCTACTTCGTTTATCTCCATCCCATTCTTTAGCCATCTGGTCATATAACTGCCAGTTATACTTGTCATCACCAACATGAGTAATGGGGTTAGCACCATCAGTAAGTTTCCAATTCTTTACAGGTTTATATCCTTGTAAACTTTGGGAAAAGGCATCGCCATTACCATCTGGTCCTAAAATACATTTATATGGTATATCAAAGGTATTCTCTACCTTTTCTATCATCCTATCTCTTTGTTCAGGCTTATGCCATATAATGTAAATCTTATCAATCATTTAAAAGGTTCTTCTCCAATACCCCATACAACCAAACTATTTCTAGTGCCTTTGGTTACTTCTTGAACCTTATGTAACATATAAGAAGGGAATATAATTACATTACCAGCACCTACAGTTCCTTCTAAATTTTTACCATCAATTTCTAATTTACCACCTTCATAGTCGTCATTTAATAACACTACAGCTGATATTTTTCTAGTCTGATGTGAAGGTGTGACATCCATATGCCAATCATAATGACCTTTATCACCAGAATCATAAGTTGTAAATTGTATGGCTTCAGTAGCACCATTCCAATCAAAACCAAATTCTTCAGAATTAGCTTCTGCCATAGCATGAACTAACTTCTGATATATCCATTCAGTATCTTCACTAAAGGATAACCATTTGATTTTACTTCTTCTATAATCATCGTCAGCTCCAAATGTTTCTGCTTTTATATATGGTTGTTTTTTTGCTATATCATATATTTTTTCTATTTCTTCTTTACTAAAATATTGGTTGAACCAATAATATGCGGTTATATCTCTCATACAAACTCCATTAAACTCTTTTGACTTTTATCAAGGATAGTAAGTGGTGGATTCTTTCTTACTAGATGTTTGAGACCAAACTTATCAAGTAATCTAGAAACAATATCCCAATAGTATCTTACATCTAGTTCTGATTTACCAGTAGTAAGTTCTGCTATCTTGTATCCATCCTTTGTTTTGTAATATTCATACGTAGTCATAGGTAGAGCTTTTATACCTATGGTTTCACCTTGCGTTGCAAGTGTAATCATCATATCTGTTTCAGACACATAGTCTTTCAAAGGTCTGTTCAATCTTCTTCTCTGTACAAATTCTTCCATAGGTAGATGGTCAAAGTCATAAACCTCATCTGCTATGGATGTACCTGTTCTATTATCTAATCTAGCGTTAGTTATTCTGTCAATGGTATTCTTATAAAAGCGACTACGTGTAGAAGCTTTGAAAGTAGAACCATGTTTGGTCAATGTACCATCAGGATTACGCAGTACATAGTTACCTATCTGTACCCAATATCCTTCGTTATATACATCTTTATCTAAAGATATAAAACTTGCGTCAACGTTTGGTATCGTTGCCTCTAGAATAAGCCTAAGTCTGTTAGTAAGCCAATCAACGTCCACATCAGTATTAGTATTAATACCATCCGTATGGCAGTAAACAACGCTCTTTTCGCCATACTTCTTTCTGAGGAGGTCAATTCCATGTTCCAGTAGGTATCTAGCGACTCCGGTAATCGTGAGACCAACGCCCATATCGCCATAATTAATATACGGATTAGTATTAGCACCATAGAAAGTATTCACCATAATTTTCAAAGCATTACTTTTACTGTCACCTTCTTTCGTACCCATCATTTTATAAGGTTTCCTTAACTCAGTGAATTTTTTACACATATTGTAAAGGCAACTCTTCCTATCATTGTCAATTTCAATGATGACTCTTTTATTAATCTGCGAGTCAGGTATATAAAGCTTTCCATCTATATGCTCTAATTTATCGATATAATCATCATATCCCACTATTCTAGTAGTGTCTGGACCTAAATTAAGGGCCATGGCTATAGATGGGTAGTAGGAAGAGAAGTCTACTTTTATATTCTTTTTATGGAAGCCCGGTTCAAATAAATCTATCTTAGCTGCTTGATAGTTACCTTTGTCTTCTCTGTATATCTTTGGGTGTCTATCTCTATTAACTTCTGGTGTCAATATCTTTTGTTCGAACAATGCTCTACCCTGTAGAATCTTTGTAACATAAGACGCAGGTGCGTTGATAAATGTTTCTAATGGCACACCTATGAATTCTGCTGTAAACTCCATCCTAGGAAAGTAATGGTCAAATAAGAACTTCGTACAATCTACATCTGACAAGACATAGTCGTGGATTTCAGAAAGCTCATAGTCAAGTAGCACTTTACCGTTAAAATCTAATTCAATAGGTTCTAANCCAAAATGTTTACTGACAGGCTTAAGACCACGAGGTTGTCCTGATAAAGCGTAGTCAAGTCTGGTGTGTCGTAGTAAATCTACAATCACACGACCACCTGCTTTCATTCGAAGGTCATCGGTGTTTTCAGCTGGTTGCCAACCATAGTCAGAGCCGTCCCGATTAAGTAACTTTTTGTAGTTACGCATACCATGATATGATGCTCTGAATAGTATCTGTGGGACATCATAACCTACTAGATTATATCCGTAGATTACATCGGGGTCGTACTCCTTTATAAACCTAGCGAAGTCGACTAATACTTGTCTGTCAGATTCTCCGTCCCATAGAAAGACTTCACGCTCTCCTGTTGAGGTGACAATACCTATTGCCACCACGGGGTAGTTTTCCCCGAAGGGAAACGACCCGTCGGGTGAGTGTGTCTCGATATCAAAACAGAGAGATTTTAAAGGCTGGCTGTTTGGAAATCCATAAAAATAATCAGGGTGCTCTATGNCTAATCTGTCCATAATGTTCTCTCTGGCTCCATCGAGCACTATACCTTTTCGTAGCTCCTCACCAGCTCTATAAGGCACCCTTTTCATCTTAATAGAGCCCTGTTGCCCTATTAAAGAATAAACGTCCCCATTNTCGTCGGGGATATAACAATGTGGCTCATAGGGAGAAATATCAACCACCTTCTCCCCGTTCTGCCACATAACGACTTGGTCGTCACCTGTTTCTAGGTTTCGTGTGTAAGGGCTAGTGAGTCCAATAAGTGGAACCTTCACTCGTCCTCCCAACGTGTGCCTGTCCTGTCGGGCGTAGATATCTTCCATCTACCTTGGACTGGCCAATAGTAAGGATACGACTCGATGTCGAAAGCATACTCCATCGCTTCTTCTGGCCACAACTGTGAATAGAACTCGAAGTCTTTTCGTAATAAGTTCATACGGTGTGACTTGTGTATCTTGTCGTTGCCTAGCCATTCAGGATATTCAATAGGCCCATCAATCTGATATAGTTTCATGGTATTGTTATATCCTCTAGCTTTCCACTGAGTTATCATTGTATTCACGTACTCCTTCAGTGCGTTCTCATATCCCTCCCACATAATCTTGGCTGGATGTGATAACCAACCTTTGTGGGGATAATCTGGTTGCATAGCGTTGAGTAACTGCATACCTTCAACACGTTGCTTACCAAGTCGTTTGTAGTCTAACATCTGTGCAGATTCAGCAAAGTCTGCTACTGGTAGGAATGTTTGCATTATTGACACTCCTCACATTTATTGCTGTTGAACACTTCTAAGTGTTGTCCACATTCTATACATTTTCTATATTTCATTCTTTGTCCTTCCTTTTGTTCCCTTTACCGTCGCATTGACAGTTCTGATGTCCATAGATACAGTTGCATATATAAAACTTTGTCTTGATTGGTTCGTTTATTCTGTATCCTTTGTATCGCATCTTATACACCTCCATTTTCCGAGATGATTATAAAACAATGCTTTACTATAACACCTTGGACATTCAATCATCATACTCTCTCCATATCTGCTCATACTCTTTTCTGCACTCAGGACATTCCCATATAATCTTATGGTAGTCTTGGTATACTTTCTTGACTGGTCTTGTCAAAATAAAGTTACGTTTATAACACTCTTCACAAAATCTTCCTATCATAAATACTCCTCTGCTATCATATTATACATCTTGTTAGCCTTATATATAGGGGCTCGTAGATGCTCAGGTATATACTCCATACCTTTTAAAGCATACTCTAGGTCACTCTTAAACATATTACAATAAAATCCAAAATTATCATTGATGTAGTGATAACCTCTTGATGTATCGTCATCATAATCTCTTACAAAGTTAATAATCTGATAGGCTCTACCTAGCGACTTAGCATACTTATCTGCCTCTGGAGGACAACCAAGTATACGCGCCATCATGCAACCGACAGCTTCAGCTGAGCCCTTACAGTACTCTAACATAGACATTACCGTATGTTCTTTCTTAATTACATCAGTAAACATAGATTGATGGAATGAAGCTAACCATTCAGCCTCNAACTCATACTTGTCACTAACTTNATGNAAGTCAGCTATTATCTGTCTCCATTCTTTGTAGTTGTATATCTTACCATCAGCATCCGTTTGCTCTACCATCTCATCTACTACACGTAGATAAGCNTATAGGTTGAANATATCTTNTTGNACATCTTCTGGATATTCTAATACACAATCAAAGAATGTGGTAGAATACTCTTCCATTATCTCTTTACTCATCCTAATGGCCCTGCACTGTGTTGAGGTAGTTCCTCTTCTTCTTCATCATCAAAGTAACCAAATGCTTCTAGTTGTTGTATAAGTGCCATACAGTCCTGTATAGCTACAGATATAGCCATATGGAACAGTTGGTCATCTGTTATCTCAGCTCCTAAAATAGGACTAGATAAATCTTTTACTTTCTGTTGATGATACATCCATCCTGTATGTAGTAACTCTACCCAACGTTTACGTTCTTCAGTTTTACTATTATCGATTATCCCCGTCACCTTTAATTACTCCACGATTCTTTCTATCTGTTAGTTTTAAAAAGTTCTGTTGTAGTACTTCTTGGTGAGTTATATCATAAGAGTCTAGTAGTCTAGCTAGATACCAAAATATATCACCTAGCTCTGCTATCTTATCTTCCATAGCGACACCATCGCCACGCATCTGCTTTTTACACTTACCTAAGAACTCACCTACTTCATTAGCTAATCCCATGATTAAGTATTGTTCTTCTAGGTCTATCTTC
>FUFK010060930.1_pt1 | contig 10160 bp, 10 predicted proteins | sample 1021851 | NCBI WGS metagenome assembly FUFK01 (sample SAMEA51879418, study PRJEB19060) | metagenome
TGGATGACCCGTTAGTGGTAAAAGATCCAGCAATGATTTTGACTCCAGGATTTAATGCCTGGACTCCGTAAAAGATTTTACTTGCCATCAGATCCTCCTATTAAGATGGGAGGGTGATCACACAATTGTATCCGGGTGCTTCACAGGCCATGTTGGCGTAGCTGTGGACCCTAACTTCTACGCCATCGTCAGAAGACTGGCGGAGAACTCGGTTTCCATCCAACTCGGTCAGCTGAACCATCGGACCAATTGACATAAGGCTCCAGGTATCCATTTGCAGCAAATATGCAGTCCCGCTGGGGCATGACTTATCTGGTACAACTTGGACCACTCCGTGCGGGGCAAAGAATTCCAAACTGCGGTATCCGCTGATTGAATCATTTTGCTGCACCTGGCGGTTGACCTGGGCATTCATGGTTTTTTCCAGATTCACAAAATCTGCAAAGCTGCAGAACATATAATCTGGCTTTCCACCTTCTCTGGCTGTCAGAGCTGCGCCCTCGATGATGGCTTCAGTGATGGTGTCAGATGACCCATCATAACGCTGGCCAGCAAGACGGGTGGCGTCTTCACTGCGGTCTTGTCCAAAGAATGAATCCCCGGAGGTTGGTGCTGTTGCAGGCAACCATCCCTCAAGGCCGGTAAGCAGCCCATCGTAATCGCCTTGCATATAAATGAAATCATTAGCAGCAACGCCTGATCCGCCATCAATGGCACTCAAAGCATCGACAGTTAAGGTGCCGGTGCTGCGGTTGATTGCAGTAATGGTGACGTTTCCTGATTTTAATGATCCACCTGATTTGGTTGCACTGAAAACCAACTCCATACCAACCTCAAAATTTACAACATCGTTGCTATTTTTGAGGACCAGGCTGGTGCTGGTTACAGATGCGTTGCACTGTCCAATGGCTCCAGATCCATCACGGTAGAGCGCGGTAGCGACACTATCACCAACTGAGCGCAATACACCGTCAATCTCTGTGGTCATCGCATTGAGAAAACTAAACCGATCTCCTTCTGATGCAGCTACGGCCTCGCCTGAAATTGTGGCTACTCCGTACCTGGTCTTCCTGGTCATCAGGAATTCACCAATCTTGGACGCAGATGCGTTGGATTGTGCTGTGGAAAAAGTTGCAGATACGCCTTGNGGGCGTGTGAAGTAAACAGGCACTGGTGCATTTTTACCTCTAAANNNCTCATCCTTNGGNATTAGCTCCATNANTGGATGCGAGTCATACACTACTTTGCGGACCTCATCGGGCCGATAGTATTGCTTTAGGGCATTGTTCCAGGCCGTAACAGTTGTGGCTGTGGCCATGAGATACTCCTATAGAACATAATTAGCCTCTCACGCTGGTATCAAACACAGCTAGGGCATCCTCCAACCTTTCACGCTTGGTGCGTGGTCCAGCCTTAGGTGCCGGTTGAGAAGCAGAAACTTTATTTCTTAAAGTTCTCGTTCTTGTCCTTTGAGAATCTGATGGCGTGTCCTTAGAAGTGCCAGCATCAGTCTGGCCAAGCAGCTTCTTAATCTTGCTGGCAGAAACCAGCTGTTTTGTCTGCTGCTCATAGAAATCTTCAACATCTTGTAAGATTTCATGTTCCGGCTTNACGGTGCCGGATTCCGTAGCTACGATTTTCTGCATTTCTAAAATCGTAGGCCAGGCATTGTCCCATTGTGCGCGTACCAGCTCAAAACGGTCATCGGTGTCTACGATGTTTTTGAGTTTGCCCACATAGGAATCAATCTCTTTTTGTTTCTCCATCTGTTCCAGCTTTGCCAGGCGCTGCTCGATTTCTGGAGTAACATTATTCTTTTTGACAATCTTGTTTTGTGGCTTGCCGTCTTGCAGCACTTGCTTGGTGGCGTCTGAATAATTCCATCCAAGTTTGTTCATTGCGCCCAGCATATCGCCGGAATCTGCTGCTTCTTTTGCTTGCTGAAAGACCTTCAGCTCATCTTTTAACTGCGTCAGCTGCTGCCGCTCGGACTGCAGTTTTCTTTCTTTTGCAGCCACCTTTGAAAACGCTCGACTGACTCGCGGCTGTTCTTCTTCTGTTCCAGGTTCAGCGGCATCATCCGCTGCAATCTCATGATCTGCTGCTTGCGCTTCAGGCTCATCCGCATCCGCAACTGGTTCATCCACTGTTTCAGTTTCATCAACCTCCAGTTTTCCCTTGCTGGCTAACCAGTCCGTCATGTCCTGGTCCAGCTGCTCCGTTTCGGTTTCTGTTGCTTCTACTTCTTGAACTTCTGTTTCACTCATACTGGCAATCCTTCAGGCAATCCTTCTATTGGTTCCGGCACCGCAGGCCCTGCTCCCACATTTGGCAGTAGAGGAGTGCTGCCNTCAGCCGGTGGCGCCGGAGNTTCTGNTCCTGTTTGCGCCGGGGTTTCTACTGTTTCAGCTTGCGCTCCCGGNAGCGGCTGNTGGGCCGCTGCCATCAAGGCATCGCATTCATCTATAAATTGCAACATTAAAGTCAATTTTCCTAATTCCAGCCCGTCCTGCTGTGCTTCCAGGTACGCAATCGTCATGCGCTCCTTGGCAAATGCCAGATCCATCAGCGGCTCCGGGGCATGNTATATNTTGCTGTCTATGATCTCGGAAATCCNCCANTCAACATCACGCTCNANGGCGTCATACATACTGGTNACTGATTGCAGATCNGGAAAATCAAGNAGCCGCACAATATGCTCTCGGCTGTTAATTACGCCGGTCTGCATTAGCTCGGTTACTGCTGCAAGCCTGCCTGCTGGGGTGCTGGGCAACAGGCTGACTGGATAGGCTTGCAGGACAAAATCATTCTGTGCCATGTCAATGTCTTTAAAATCCAGCTCTTCCAGGCTCATGGCCTTGATTCCTTTGACCGGGAAGGATCCAGATTCTTCAACAATCTCACGCGCCAGGTCCATGAACCATTCTGCTGCTTGCATGAATGCGTCTTCATATCGCTGGGCAACATTCATAAAACGCTCAGTTTCTATGTCATGATATACTCTCAAAGCGGCGCCGCTTTCTAAACCAGCAGGCTTTTTACCAGATGCAGATAATTCAGAAACGCCTGCGATTTCATAGGCACGTTGATACAGCCGNTCCATGTGTGCATAGACTTCCGGGTGCATGGCCTGCGGCGTGTAGGTGACCGGCGGCTGGCCTACATAGTTGATGATGCAACCTGGTTGGTTTCTGATATGGGAGTCAACCACGCGAGATCCGGCCTGGACAAANACCCACGGCACGGACAGCAAGTGCATNGATTGCTGNATNCGAAGCGCCAGCTTATTNATCTCAAACTGGATANNCTTCAGCTGCTCCGCNAGGCTTACCCCNGANAAACCAAGCACCGAGTCNCCCCAGCGCAGNAANACAAANGGATATTTNTTGTAGGTNTANTGCTCNGNCATCAGCACCAGGTTGTCCATGGTGATTGCGTGCATTCCATCATCGGCCCCGGTGATTGATGGCAGATGCCAGGATTCTGCAACCTCTACCATCTTGGCGTCATGCCCTTCTTGGCCCATGTATGACGATTCATCCCCGTGCGCGTAATATCGGATCTCTTGTTCTTTTTCTGGAAACTGCAAAACCAGCTGCTCCACCGGAATCTCTTTCACCTGGTGCAAACTTGGCGGCGTTTCCATGTATAGACTGGCGTTGATATCCCAATACAGTTCATTAGGAAAAACGCGCTCGACAAAAATATCATTTCCATCACGCCCTACCTTGAGAGCAGCAACATCAAACACGCAGCTGTCCAGGAATATTTTAGGCATCAGGTTAAACAGCCCGGATTGGTGGAAGATTCCTTCCATGACATCGGTCAGACGCCTGGCACGTTGGCGGAGCTTGTAATCTCCGCGCCGTGTTAGGTACATCGGCTTGGGCTTGGCCTTACCAATCCGGGAAACCAGTGTGTCCACTATGTTACCAATGACATTCAGACGCATACGGAAGTCTTCACCTATTGGCATCCCCATGCGCTGGCTTGGGTCAAACCGATCCAGCCGGTTATATTCCCGCTGCGTATACATCCGCAGCATATCCAGGTTCATGGTCCTGCGTCCCATGTGATCATCTTGCATCTCGCCAATAGTTTCCGAGAGCAGATTCCCAATTTCCTCCTCGTTATCCGTTTGCCACCAGTACATAGTCAGAATTGTTCAAATTGTTGTTTAAGTTCCTGCTCGGTTGGCTGCTGCTGCAGACGCGGCATCAGATCCGGCAGTTCCTGGTAAAATTTTACCTTGATGCCTTGCCCTTCAAACTCGGCAACGCGGTGCTGGGCCAGGTATGCCACTAGCTCCTCGACATCTTTTTTGTCAGGTTTATTGAGCATTGATTCTTTGTGCGTTTTGTTGTGCCTGGATCTGCTTTATGCGTTCAAATTCATTTGGATAAACAAAACCAAGCTCTGACATAGGAACGTCATACTGTTTTGTTGGCATTTGTTTCAATTCATCTGTAACTGTAGGTACTTCTTCAGGCGATATATCTTCTAATTTCATTTTATCTAAATTAAATTTTTGCAACCCGCCGGTGCCGCCTCGCTCTATATCACGCAGCTGCAATCGTTTTTGCACTGCACGCGCTTCCGCTTCACCCGCAAGTTTTGCATAAAATTGGTATTCAGATTCACCCTCAAATTGATTACCACGCCGTTTGTCTAAATCTTCTAATTTATTAACAATCTTTCTTTCAAGTCCTGCATCTTCCCGGTATTTATCTGCCAGCCTGCCAAGTCGTTTTTCATAATTNTTGACAGCCTTTTGGTCTATCATAAGCCATGCAGGCATATCGTAACCGTCTGCTTTTTTAATATCTAAAGGCTCAAAAACNCCGATATTGGTGGGAAAATCTCTACCTTTTTGTAATTCATAAGATCCGAGCCTGCTTAATACATCCATAAATCGATCATTTTTTAATTTTGCTTCAAACATATTGTTTTCACCTACAACATACTTATCAATAATCATTTCTTGGTAGATCCGCGCCTTGCGTCTTAAATAATCACCATACTTTTGTTTGTTGCGCCTGCTTGGTCTTGGACCTAATCGATCCATTTGCTCAATACTCATGCCGTAATTCATTGCTGAGTTTTCAATTAGACGCGCACTTTGAGTGGGATTGTCTCTAAGAATAAAACTTTCTAAAAACTGCAGCCGCCCAATATCATCCATGATGTATAAATCTTTTAAAGCATCATCCTGGTTGGCAAGTGCAGTCTGAACTTGTTCACGGGTCTTTCCTGTGCCTTTTAAAATGTGTTTTGCCACTCCCTGTTTAGTCTCATGGAATGCAGTTCTTGGATTTCCGCCTTTTGGTAATCCCTCAATGTTCTGGACCGCGTGCTGAAGCTCATGGACCAAAGTGGATTTTAAAGAAAAAGGAATATCAATCTCGCCGCCTTTTTCTAGTTTTGCAATTTCTTGCAAATAACTTTCAATTTTGGCCTCAACTGATTTTCTTCTTTCTTTCATTTCATACAAATGCTTGATTTCCCTTTCATCTAAGGGATTCAAACGATTAGGACTTTGCAAACTACTCATAGACTGATCTATTGCAGATATGTCTGCATACTGACGATCAACCAAAGTTTTTAATTTTTTAATTTCAGANTCTCTTGTAGGCGCAACAATGGCNATTGTCGGCCTTGGTACATATTCCTCTATGTCCAGAGTCTGATTGTAATTTGGAACCGATTCTGATTTAGAAAAATACCCTAAATAATCTTGNTCACCACTCTCAGATTTTGGTGTTTCAAATTTAATATAGATTTGATTCAGTTCAGGATATGCTTCTTTNANTTCCGGGTGATCAACAACCTCAAACAGTGGCGCATATTTTGGTTGATTAGGTGGCTCTTTAAATGTGGTATTACCAAAAATTTCTGAAGCAGATTTAAGGTTATCAGGATTAACTTCCATGTCATTATCCTGAATCTCAAACCTCCAATTGCCTTCTGGACCTCTAAAAAATCCAGTTTCCTCATAAATTTGATCAGGACTTTTACGTGCATTCTCCATATCCACCGCTTTTGCGTAACTTTGACGCGGTAAGTTTCTAGCACGGTTAGATGCAAAGATTCCTGCAACAGCAGGCGATATTCCAGGCATCGGATCGGCCAAACCCATGAACAAACGGGCCATTTCTTCCTCTTGGGTGCCTGTTGTGGGCGGAATGTACCCTGCTTTCTCGCCTACACGCTCTAGCTGCTTGGATCCGAGTGCAGGATCACGCATTGCACGCTGAAATCCACGGATTCCGAGCGATTTTGGCAAATCGTAGCCTGCCAGGTCACTCGGCAGCAGCCTGGCCAGCCCTTCTGCACCATAATCCAGTGCCGTTCCTGCAATATCGGTAAATGCACCTGGTAAATCGGCATAAAACGCCCTGGCAGACCCTGCACGGATGGCTTTTTTCTGCTCATCTGTTAATTCTGCACCATTTTGCAGGGCTTGACGGGCCTGATTCTGCAAAATTGGCTGACGGGTCTGCTGTTCTGCCATTACTTTTTCTTAGCAGTCTTGGCAGAGCGCCGGAACGCAGCAGCAGTCGGAGCGCCCTTGCTCCCCGGCTTGCGGCGCCGTTTGGTTTTACCAGCACCAAGTTTTTTAAGGTTAATATTCCGATACAAACCAGGTTTCTGACGCTTCAATTTGCGGATTTTGGCCGCCTTAGACATCTTCTTTTTCATAAATCACCATGATCTGCAGGCCCAATACCTGGCTTTGGTCTTGGGGCCTGGGGTTGAGCAGCGGTGCCTCTTTCTAAAATTGGCCCGTGCCTTAGGATTAGATTTGCGATTCCGCATTTTGGGATCTCCAAATCTTACAATTTTGACCTTGTCACCATCTTTGACATAAACCTTGAACGCNTTGCNCTCNCCGCTGGTGCGGATCGGTTTATTCAACGGCACTTTNTTGCCCTGGTACTTTGCCATCAGTTCATCCACTGATATNCNGGNTCCATNCCGCGCTCCTCCCACCACGGAACATCATCCTCATTCTCAATTGCCATCAGGGCTGCTTCTTCCATGCGCTCCTCTTCTTCCCGAAACCATTCTTCAGATCCCTCTTTCGGTCTGTAGCTCTCCGGCGTGTGCATATAACTCAGACTCTCACGCCACGCATACAGCATTGCATCAGACGCATGGTTCTCACAGTCCGCCCGCTCAATGTAGCGGCCCTTTTGCATCTCGGTCAGATCCCATTCCAGCAGCTCCAGCTCATCCACTAGCTCCCGGTTTTCTTCTGTGTCCAGGATCAGCAGCTTCCCCTTCTTCAAATCAGAATTCAGCAGCTCAATGTGGTCATGCTTCTGACGCTTCTGTGCCGGTAAAATATTCATCGAGTAACGCTTGCTCATCTCCTCCACTATCATTTTTCCTAACCCGCCCGTGTCTGCAACAATCCTGGAAAAATCATANTCNGCATCTAAATACTGGATCTTNCTTCCNATTTCATCAGAAGTGAGCTGCGTGTATTTTTGAGTCTCCACCACAAATGTCTCAGCCACCTCCTCACTCCACGCAATGATTGTGAATGCCGTAGAATCCACAAAACCCAAATCCACGCCCAAAGCATACTCAAAATCAACGTCCGGCAGATCCTCCACCAGATTCCGCTTTTTGTTAAATGCGTATACAAGACTGTTCTCATCACGGACCCACTCGCCCAGATACTCCCGCCGGTAGGTGGCATCTTCATCATCCCAGCCATTTTCCTCGCGCCGCCTTTCCAACCAAGCCGCTGCACCAGGGAGGTGCGGATTCTCCAACAAAGTCCAGAAATGCTGCTCCCACGGTGATCGATCCAACTGGTCCATGTCATAAAAATATCCCGCCGCACTCGCCGCAGGCGTGCCAAACATCCATACTGATCCATCATAGTCCAGCAGCGCAGGCTCCAAGATATCATCCACCAATGTCTCCAAGGTCTTGCTCCTGATACTCTGGCACTCATCAATCACGCATAATGAATATTTCGGCCCTCTAAACTTCTCAATCTCTTGCTCATCCTGGCACCCGCCCATGATGATCTGACTCCCATTAGGAAAACGCACAATCAGCTGGTTCTCCAAAAACTCCATCCCAAAACCCCAGTTGCGCTCAATCTCCCTCAATGTGGTCCATACAATCCGCCGCGCATTCTTAATCGACAACGTGATGTAAGGCACCAAAACATTGTCAGTCTCAATTGCAGCCCNNACCAATCCCACTGCTGCCAGATGCGTCTTNCCCGCTCTACGGCTACACCGCGCCAGCTTTTTCTTCCGGCTGCTATCATAAAACTCGCGTTGCTTGGGATGTAAACTCAAAACTAAAGAATCACCAACCGCCCGTAATTTTTCNCGGACCCCGTCTTTAGCTCGCTTTCTTCTTACGGCCTCTTCCACCAGCAGACGCTGCTCCCGCGTCCACCCCAGATCGTTTGCCGCTTCCCTTCTTGCNCGCTTCTTTGGACTTCCTGCCATCTTCCTCAGTCTCAAAAACTAAAATNTGATGCTTTGGTATATAACGCACCCANTCCCCAGCACGCTCCACCCGCAGCAAATCCTCCATTAACTTNAAACTGATATCATCCCCAGCACGCAACATATCCCCAGAATATCCGGGTACCTGAATCACTGAGCTGAAAAATACNTGACTTAATTCCATGCCATCATCCTNTAAGGGTTCCATAACCATCTGATCCCCGGCCATGCACGATACAAAGCCGGTGTNCTGTGACTCATNACCACCTCATCTCCCCACAAACCCGTTTCCCGAAACAACCACGATCCCAAACCAAAACGGCGGAAGGCACTCTTGACATAAATGAAATGAAGACAGTCCACCTCGCTGACGCTGAAACCCCAAACCGTGTCACGGCTGTCCGGGTCACAAATGAGCGTAATGTCGGTGAAAGGGAAAAGTTTTTTGAGGAGTGTGTCGTGGTGCCTAAGGTGGATACCCCGGGGTACGGGGGAGGGCTGGTACCCCCCTGGCCCGTCCAGCCGCTGCTGCCACGGACTGTGATCTGCTGCCGCCCGCGCCATGCAATCCAAGACCAAACCCAGTGCTTGATCATCTGGCTCCGGGCTGCGGACCAGCACCTGGATCTGCTCACCATCACGGCCATCCAGGGTGACGCACGGATCTGTAGACCGTGAGCCTGACGCAGATGTCCTTGATATCATTGGTGATTCTTCAGGCATCAACTGAATTGTGGTAGAATTGTGGTTGTTTAGTTCTCGATTTGCTGCTCGATTTCCAATCCTGCTGCGTTCAGCATCTGCGGATCTTTGCGTAGCTCATCCAGCAGCTGCGAGTCNGAGAGCCTGCCGAGATTGACCTGNATCTGNGACACGGCCTGGATATCATTCCACTGGTCCGGCCTGCGGTTCTTNAGATAGAACACAGCGGCCTGCGTGTTCCCGGCTTCAGCCTGCTCCACCAGCGCAGAGGTTACGCGCCGAACTCCTTGCGCGCGCCCGCGTGATATAGATTCCTCCAGATCCTCATAATCCGATTTCTTCTCGCTGAACGTGGTAGGATGCAGCCCAATATTCCAAGCAATGTCTTGCTCGTTTAGACCACTAGCAGCCATCTGCTCGATGTCCTTCAGGATCTCTGGTGTTGGAATCCATTTCTTAGCCATAATTGCAGTGGTATCGTCCAGTTGAATGCTGCGTCAAGTTTTTTTTTACGCCTGTGTTTGAGCTTCCCAGCTGTTGGGTGAGAACTCCAGTGCTGCAATAAGATGTTCCTTGGTCATGTATCTGCTTTTGCCAGGCTTGATGGACTTGAGCCTGCCGGATCTACACCAGCGTTGTATGGTGCGCTCGGTGATATTGATGTTAAACTGCTTCAGGTAGAAGTCAGCAGCCTGTTTGCTGTCGTAATACTTTTGGATCATACGGCCTCTTGCTGATGGTTTTGGATGAGTTGGTTAACATCGATGCCTTCTTCAAATGCGGCTTTGATGATGGCAGTGTCGATGCCTTTGCATTGATCTCTGACTTTCAGGGCGTAGGCCCCATAGGATCTCATGCCAGTGGCTGGCGGTTTNATATCTCTGACGGGTTCTGGATCCGCTTCCCGTTTGGTTTGCTGGTGGCTTTCCATCCAGGTTTTCCAATCCATATTTCTGAGAATGTATTTGGCTTTCTGTGCAT
>FUFK010068970.1_pt1 | contig 10156 bp, 8 predicted proteins | sample 1021851 | NCBI WGS metagenome assembly FUFK01 (sample SAMEA51879418, study PRJEB19060) | metagenome
AACTAAAAGCATCATATGATAATGGGAAGGTGATTTTCTAAAAAAATAGTTACTAGACATGTGAGAAAGTTTCATCTGATCTTCCCAAAATTCTAATAAATCTTTTGCTGTTTTGGGCATTAAGATCTAACTCTAGTTTTCTTAGGATCAAAGTGTGGGAAAGCAACNACTTTTGCAGAAATTCTTTTTTGATGACCATCAATTTTACCTACNTCTACCTCNGTGCCTATTTCAGAATATTGATTATCAATTCTACATAAAGCTATATTTTTATTAAGAGTAGTNGATAAACAACCACTTGTAATTACACCTACTTGAGATCTGCCAACATGTACACAGTCACCATGANCTGAAGGTTCTTTGCCAATTAACTCAAGACCAACAAGTTTTTTTTGTGGATTTGCTTTTCTTTCTTTCAAAACACTTTTACCAATAAAATCTTCTTCCTTTGATTTGAGAGGGACTGCAAAACCAATTCCAGCTTCAAANGGNTCCTGTTGACCATCAAATTCGTTTCCAAACAAAATTAAACCTGCTTCAATTCTNAATTTATCTAAAGCNGCAAATCCNGCAGGTATNAAATTATNATCTTTGCCATACTCCATAAGTTTATCCCATACTTTTGGTGCATCTTTTGGATGGCACCATATTTCATANCCAAGTTCACCNGTGTAACCAGTTCTAGAGACAATTAATGGTATTCCTTGNAGTTCTTCAACTCTGCANATTGAAAANCTAAACCATTCTAANTCATCGATTGCAGGCTGTGTNGGAGGTGNAAAAATCATTTTTTTNAAAATTTCTCTACTTTTCGGCCCTTGAATGGAAACNTTGCTAATTTGATCTGTTGAGTTTTTNATATTTACTTTAAANTTTTTCTTTTGAGCAACTTCTTTAAGCCANTCCCCTGCATACTCNTCTCCACAAATCCATCTAAATCCAGTTTCACTTAANCTAAATAAAGTGCCNTCATCNAACATCATTCCGTTTTCATAGCACATTGCTGAATAAACAATTTGTCCAACAGNAAGTTTTTTAATATTTCTAGTTAAAGTATAATTCATTAATTCTTCAGCATCTGGNCCTATAATTTCAAATTTTCTNAATGANGATAAATCNATTAAAACAGCATTCTCTCTGCACGCATTATATTCTTCTACCACACCATGTTTTGTGTAATCATTTGGAAGCCAAAAACCTCTAGCATCAATAAAATTTCTAGTTAATTTTGATGTTCTTTCATAAAAACCAGAATTTCTGGTAAGTTTTTTTTCAGAGTCTGTTTTCATTCTAAAAGCAAATGATTTTGAAAATTCTTTTTTTTTGTCATAGGTTCTAACAAAAATATCTGTGGGATTCCATGAATTACATGCATCAATATCACTTGGACATGCTGTCGTTCCAATAGTTAAATCTTTTAATGCTCTAAACATTACATAATCTCCAGGTCTTGCAAATGACTCATCAGAAATGACAGAATTTAAACCAGTTGCTGAGGTGTTAAAAAATAAATTAATTGCTTGCCAACCTTTTTGTTTTTCAACTCCATATGTGGCCATGGCATTATTTAGATTATCCGAACAATTTGGATGACCAAAATAACCTGCATCTTCATAATATTTTGATGTGCAAGCTAAATTAAATGTATCATGTTTGCCAACTGTATCTCTAATNACTTCAACTAAAGGTTCATGATCTGTGTCATAAAATTTTGAGAACAATCCTGGCCCAGGAAAAGTGTTGCCCATGAAGGTTCGTGTGGTCTGCCAATCAAGTCCTTTTTCAATTTTTTTATCAAGCTTTCTTGTATCAAATGCAACAAAGTCAGAGCATTGTCTACCTGCTGGACTAATAATTTGAATGTAATCACCTTCTTTAACTTGAAAAGAAATAGCAGTTTGTCTATCAATATTTTTTTCGTAATGTGGCTCAAAAACGGGGTCAGGAATTATTGATAATTCTTTATCATTCGTAATTTTAGCTCTTTTNANAAATAATATTAANTCACCAGATGGATTTTGNTCACTTACCANCATGTCATTTTGTGGTGCAGAGAAAATAACATANCACTTATCTTTAGATTTTAATTTAATTTTTTCACCACTAGGTGTTTTTTCATCAAATAAAATTGAAGAATGCGATTTATNTAAATCTAGATTTCTTTTTTTTAATTGAAAATTTGTAGCTAGAGAACTTTCATCTTTTTTTTTTAAAATNTCTTTAATAAAACTTGTGTTGCTATTTTCTTTCAAACTTAAAATTGCAAGTTCAGATTTTCCATCTTTATCNAAACAAATTATTTCACATATCTGATTTCCCTCATCATTAATGATTTCTATTTCGTCATCAGGAAAAATTTGTAAACCNGTNAGNCCACCNGCNTTNACAACNTGTCTTTCAACTCCAGGTGGTAGTATATTTAAACCAGGTTCTTTTATATCTAATGTAGTTAGCGACATTTTTTATATACATANTTATATTATATAAATATCTATTAGTTGACTATCATTTTACTTAGGCACATACTATCNCCACTTAATATTAAGAAAGGGGAATAAATGCGAAAAATAATATCATTAGTATCTGCAATGATAATTTCAGCGGTTAGTTTCGCTGGTATAGCAAATGCAGATAGTAAAAAACCCATCGTTATTCCGACACATAACTGGTCAAGTCAAATTGTAATGGCCTATGTTATTGGTGGAATGTTCGAAAGTATGGGTAATAACGTAAAATACGTTAATGCTGACTCTCAAGCAGTATACGAGTCAATTAGAATTGGTGACGTGACTATATCTCACGAGGTATGGGAATCTGCTTTTGGTAAATCATTCACAACTGCTTTAGATAAAGGTGGTTTATTAGATTGGGGAGATCATGAGGCAAGAACTCTAGAGGATATGGGTTATCCTAATTGGGTTGCTGAAAAAGGATTATGTCCTGGTCTACCAGATTGGACAGCATTAAAAAATCCTGATTGTGCAAAAAACTTTACAACACCTGACTCTCCAAATGGAAAAGGAAGAATGTTGGAAGGTCCACAAACATGGCATGGTGATTTAATTCCACAAAGAGTTGAGGCTTTAGGTTTAGGTGATCTTTGGTGGGTTAAATTTGCTGGAAGTGCAGATGCTTTATGGGCAGAGTTAGCTGCAGCTGAAAAAGAAGGAAGAGGAACAATTATCTTTAACTGGACACCAAACTTTACTGATGGTGCTGGTTTTACATTTATCGACTTTCCTCCATACACAGCTGGTTGTAGACCAGAGGATGGTGGAGATGGAAAATGTGGTTCGCCAGATGGTTATTTGAAAAAAGCAGTTAATGCTGACTTTCCAAAAACTCATCCAAAAGCAGCAGCGGCATTTAAAAAACTTTCGTTCTCAACAAGTCAAATTGGTGCAATGGCAGCTTTAGTTGACGTTGACAAAATGACTCATGAGGATGCAGCTAAAAAATGGTTAGCAGATAATAAGAAAGTTTGGCAAGCTTTTACTAAATAAGGTTAAGAGCTATTAAATCTTTAAATCTCTCCCAACAACGTTGGGGGAGATTTTTTTTTAGATAAAATTTATGATTAAAATATTACTTTTTATATTTGTTAATTTCTTTTTTTTTAATGGAGTTTTAGCAAAAGATATTAATATTAATGAAGACATTAATCTTGAGTTTAAGTGTTCTTTAGAAAAAAAAATTATTAAAAATTCTGAATATAATTATCAAACTTTTCTGGCAAAAGATTTAAAAGAAAAAGATTTAGACAAATTTCAAATTCAATCAAAAAAACCACAAACTCTTTTAATAACAGGATTAACATTGTTTCTTTCAGAGTCTGCATCGTTAAATGTAAAAGTTGTAAATAAAGATGTGGTTTTATTTAAATCTATCGATAAAGAAAAAAATTATTCTGAGTCAGGTATTATTACTAGGAAAACAGGTGAATTAATTCACGAAATTACTAAAAATATAAAAAGTGAAAATTCTGAAAAATATATTTCTATTTATTCTTGCACTGAAAATGACAAAAAAGTCTAATTTTTTTTTAATTGTTTTTGTGTAAACTATGTGGATGAAAAAATTTCTTCTTACCATAATTTTAAGTTTCTTAATTTCATCGGTTGCTTTAGCTAGAAGCACTGGATGTAAGGAGGGTAATTGTGAAAATGGTTTCGGTAAGTGGGTTTACACTGACAAAACAACTTACGAAGGAGAGTGGGTAGGTACAAAAAAAAATGGACAAGGTGTTGAGACTTGGCCCAATGGATATATCTATGAAGGTGAATTCAAGAATAGTGAATGGAGTGGAATTGGTATTTTAACTTTTCCCGATGGATCAACCTATGAAGGTGAATGGGCTAAAGGATTTATGAATGGTAAAGGAACTTTTACTTGGGCTGATGGATCAGTGAAATCTGGAATTTGGAAAAATGGTAAATTACAAGATTAAATGTCAAAAGAGAGTAACTTAGATAAGATAAAAAATTTACCTGAATTCACTAAACAATTTGGTGGGTTAGTAATTATTATTTTAATAGTCATATCATCTTTTTTTGTTTTAAATATTATGTTTGGTGGAGGTGATGAATTGGTTAGAAAAATGAAACTTGAGGAGGAAAGAATTGCTCAAGAGAAAAAACTAAGTGAGCTTATTTCAAAACTTCCTTCTGGCATATTAGTTACATTTGATGGCACTGATCATTTTAAACTAAGTGATGAAGTATACGAACAAGTTTGTAAGGCAACAAAGTTGATCCCACAACGTGCGATAATGGGTGCAAATTTTTTAAATTTTAGAGCTCATGAAATTTATACAATTAACGGAAATAAAATTGATGAGACGTTTGTAAAATGGGATGATACAAAAAATAAGTGTTTTGCAGGTTTTACGGTAAGTGGAAACAATGTAGGAGTAAATGAGTCGATAACTGTTAGCGGTGAAGCCCTAAGTTTCTTAAGTACTGGAATTGATACTAGAGTTTATTTTATTAAAAATTTTTAAGGGGAAATGGTTACAATATTATGGATTTAATTTTAACTAATTTTCATATAACTTAATTAAGATTTATGGCTGAGACAGTAATCAAATGTGAAAATGTCTACAAAATTTTTGGATCAAATGCCAAAAAAATGCTTCAAGAGTCAAATGGAAATGTTGATGCCAAAACTTTTCAAAAAAATGGATGTATCGTAGGTGTAAACAATGCATCATTTGAAGTCTCAAAAGGTGAGATGTTAGTTGTGATGGGTTTATCTGGTTCAGGTAAATCAACATTATTAAGATGTATATCTAGATTAACAGATGCAACAGGTGGTAAAATTTTCATTGAAGGACAAGATCTATTACAACTAAACAACAAAGAGCTTATTGAGCTAAGAAGAAATAAAATGGGTATGGTTTTCCAAAGCTTTGCTTTACTGCCTCATAAAACAGTTGTGGAGAACATCGCTTTTCCACTTCAGATTAAAGGAATAAAAACTGAGGATAGCATCAGTAAAGCAATGGATATGGTCAAGCTAGTTGGACTTGATGGAAGAGAAAACTATTTTCCCAGAGAATTATCTGGAGGACAGCAACAACGAGTTGGAATCGCTAGATCTCTAGCAGTCGAACCAGATATTTGGTTTTTAGATGAACCATTTTCAGCTTTAGATCCTTTAATCAGAAAAGAAATGCAAGATGAATTTTTAAGACTTCAAGAAAAATTACAAAAAACAATTATGTTTATAACTCATGATTTTGATGAAGCTTTAAAACTTGCTGATCGTATCGCAATTATGAAAGATGGTATAATTGAGCAATTAGATACCCCTGCTAATATTGTTTTAAATCCAGCCACAGAGTACGTACGAAAGTTTACAGAAGAGGTTCCAAGAGAAAAAGTTCTATTAATTGAAGATGTAATGGATGCATCTAAAAATGATTTAGGTGATTTAAAAGTCTCAAAGGACGAAATAATCGAAAATGTTGCAGAAAAAATTCTTATTCAAGAAAAAGCCGTAGCTGTGATCGATAGTAAAAATGAAATTGTGGGCTCTATAAACCCAACTAAAATTATTAATACAGTTTTTGGAGGAAGGAAAAATAATAATTAAGTATGGAATTTTTAAAAAAATACCCCAAAACATTTCAATGGTTATTTTTATTAATCGTATTTTTTGCTTTATGTTTCGCTATTGAAGTTCCAGAAACATATAAATTTATCCGTGGCCAAGCAGAATTTGTAAAAGATCCAAATCAGAGTAGTTATGTGTTTTTAGGGAAAGAGGTGAGATATTATGCCTTTGATGTGTTTTGGCGGTTACCGCCATTACTAGGCTGGCTACCTATTTGGATAAACGACTCTTTATTTTTTTTAATGAATGAATGGATGCCAATTGAGGTTTGGAATGAAGATACACAAGAGTTTAAAAGTCGTCCCATAGTTTTACAAATAAGTAGAAATATAACAGCGTTTATGACCTTCTTAATACAGTTAATAAGAGAGGTTTTATTAGGTGGTCTTGAAACCATAGTGGCATTTAGTAGTTGGGATTGGATCGATAAAAATCCTTGGGCTGAACTTCCAGGATTACCATGGACTATTGTAGCAGCAGGTGCAGCAATCCTTTCATATAAAGTCAGCGGGAAAGGTCTAGCATTGTTTGCTGGTTTAACGATGATTTATATTTCAATATTTGGTCAATGGAAACCATCTATGCAAACTCTTTCATTTATATTAGTTGCAGCACCCTTGTCGTTTATTTTTGGATTAGGCTTAGGAATAGCAGCGTTTAAAAGTAAACGTGTCGAGAAAGCTCTTTATCCAATATTATTAGTGATGCAGACTATGCCGCAATATGCGGTATTGGTTCCCGCTTTAGTTCTTTTCGGAGTTGGTGATCATGCTGCAGTTATAATAACTATGGTTGTAGCTATACCACCAATGATATTACTAACCATATTAGGCTTAAGAGCAGTACCTCCAGAAGTTATTGAAGCTGGAAGAATGAGTGGATGTAGTAATTGGCAATTAATGTTTAAAGTTTTAATTCCAACTGCAAGAAGAGATATTTTAATTGGTGTTAACCAGGTCATTATGGTGTGTTTTTCCATGGCAGTAATTTCAGCTTTTATTGGTGCAAAAGGTTTAGGATTTAATCTGCTATTGGCGCTAAATCAGTTAAATATAGGATTAGCACTAGAAGCAGGCTTGTGTATTAGCTTAATTGCGATTTTATTAGATAAAATGTCATTAGCTTGGGCTAATAAACAAACAGATTATTTTGGTAATCTGACATTCTTTCAAAGAAATAAAAATATCTTATTTTTTGCAGCAACAGTAATTGTTGGAATAGTACTGGCTTATATNGGAACCTTTTTATTTAAAGGTAGTTTTAATTATCTATTTGAAGTTCCACATAATAAAGGAATATCAACTGCTGATTTTTGGAATAAAGGGGTTGATTGGATTTTTGATACTTTTTTTGTTTATATTAAAGCATTTAATACTTGGCTCATTCAAGAGGTGCTTCAACCAATGAGGGCTTTATATTTAAGGATGCCAGCTGTAGCAACTATAGTTTTAGTTGTTGGTGCGGGATATCTAATTGGTGGAATTCGTTCAGCTTTAGTTGTTTGTGGATTGACACTATTTATTGCCTTAAGTCCTTGGTGGGATAGGGCTTTAGTAACGACTTATATGGCAACATTTGGAGTAATTGTATCTTGTACTATTGGATTTACAGTTGGAACATTATGTTTTCAAAATAAACGCTCTGCTAATTTCATGTTAGGAGTATGTGATATTTTTCAAACATTCCCATCATTTGTTTATTTAATTCCAGTGATGATGTTATTTGGTATCACGGATACATCTGTTTTAATAGCTGTTATAGTTTATGCAACAATACCCGCTACTAGATACACCATTGAGGGATTGAGGAGTGTTCCTGCTGGTTTACACGATGCAGCAACCATGTCTGGTGTCAATAAATTTCAAAGATTAACAAAGATAGAGTTTCCTTTAGCTTTTCCTCACATGATGCTTGGTATAAATCAAACAATAGTATTTGCTTTATTCATGGTAATAATTGGAGCTTTCATTGGTACTGAAGATTTAGGACAATATATATTAAAAGCATTGTCGGATAAAAAAGGTGCTGGGATTGGGTTAACACTTGGTATTTGTGTAGCTTTTATAGCTCTTATATTTGATAATCTGATTAGATCTTGGGTTGAAAAAAGAAAAAAACACCTAGGTATCGATTAAAACTTAGTTATTTATTCAAAAAAGTTTTTAAAGTGTCATCCATTGCTTTTGCCCAAGGCGTGTGGTGAACCGGGGCAACAGATCCTGTTACTGGGGATGAGAAAGATTTATCTCTATAAGTTGATATGTCCTCAACTTTATGATGTTCCCATTCTTTAAAATGTTTTCTTATTAATTCAAAATCAATTTTTGGATAATCAGACATTTCATGTAGTTCCTTGGTATACTCTGTTTGAAAATCAATCATTTGATCAGGATTTTCAAGTTTTTCCTCCATTGCAACCCATTTGTTTATGTCATTTTCAATTTCTTTACTATCAGGCATTTTTATTTTACCCATAACTACATCACGAGCATACCAAGCTTGGCAATCGAACATATTAAATGTATGAAATTGATCCTGCATACCAAGATACATTAGTTTATGATTATTTTGCCAGACTACACCTTTGTATAATTTAGGTGGATAGAGTCTATTTCTTGTCTTCAGTTGTAAGTTTTCCTCTAAAAATGGAAAATGGTGTAAGTATCCTGTACATAAAATTATAACGTCGGTTTCTTGTTCAGTACCATCTTTAAAGATAGCTTTCTTTCCATCTAGTCTATCTAGGTAATGGACTTCTTTCATGCCTTTAGGCCATTTGAATCCCATTGGGTTATGTCTATATCCAATAGTTACACTTTTTGCTCCGTATTTATTACATTGAAGCGCAATATCTTCAGCTGAATAACTACTGCCTAATACTACAATATTTTTACCTCTAAACTCTTCTGCATCTCTAAAGTCGTGGGAGTGCATAATTCTTCCTGGGAATGATTTCATTCCATCATATTCAGGAACAAATGGAACAGAAAAATGACCAGTTGAGACAATTACAAAATCGAAATTTTCTTTTAAAATTTTATCATTTACTTTGTCCTGATAGCTAATTTCAAATTTTTCATTTTTAAAGATTGTATTGATGACCCTTGTATTAAATTTAACTTTATTTTTTAAATTCCCACTTTTAGCTCTTCCAACTATATAGTCGTATAGTACCTCCCTTGGAGGAAATGACGGAATTGCTTTGCCAAAATGTTTATCAAAAGAATAGTCAGCAAACTCTAAACATTCCTTGGGTCCATTAGACCAAAGATATCTATACATACTATTTGGAACTGGATCTCCATACTGATCAGATCCTGTTCGCCAACTATAATTCCAGAGACCACCCCAATCCTCTTGTTTTTCAAAACAAATCACTTCAGGAATTTTTTCACCTTTTTTTTCTGCTTGCTCAAATGCTCTTAACATTGATAAGCCACATGGACCTGCACCGATAATAGCCACTTTACTCATAAGATTTAATAAAAATTAAGTTTATTTTACTAACAAAATATTAAAATTTAAAATAAAATAATGACTTAATATGAAAATTGACATAGAAAATTTTCACGTATGTGTTGCATTTTAAATTTTCGTTTAATTAATATTTTTGAATTTAAATCAATATGAAAAAATTTTTAATAATTGGAGGAGGGGCCATGGGATCTGCTTTCACAATTCCCTGCCTGGAAAATAAGAATGATGTTGTAATTACTGAGCCTTACTCAAAAAAATTCATAAAAGAATTATCCTCAAAAAGAAAATACCATTCTGCATTAAAAATGAATTTGCCAAAAAAACTTAAATTTCGAAAATATTCTGGTGATTTATTAAAAGAAAAATTTGATTTAATAGTAATTGCTTTAAGTTTACCTGGAATAGACTTTATTGGTAAGGAGTTGAAGAAAAATAATATTAATACACCTTTGCTGGTTCTTACCAAAGGGTTAAAATATATATCTAGGAGTAAGAAAATTTTTACTATTTCTGAAAAACTTCAAAAAGTTTCTGGGATAAAAAATATTTCAGTTTTAAAAGGTCC
>FUFK010054165.1_pt1 | contig 10155 bp, 6 predicted proteins | sample 1021851 | NCBI WGS metagenome assembly FUFK01 (sample SAMEA51879418, study PRJEB19060) | metagenome
TTAAACTTAAGAATTCTTTAGTATTTATTTCTAATCCATTTTGATCATTCACTATATATTCAAAAGCCCTTTTTCGAACAATTCTGTTTTTAGATTTCAACATATTTTTTAAGTCACTTATTACTGCATCTAATTCATGCTTAATATCCTTTTCAAATAAATAAGTGTCGACCATAATAAAAGAAGAAAACTTTTCAGAAACTAATTTATTAGCTTCAATAATTTCCTTCTTAATTTCAGAATCGTATTTTTCTTGATCAATTTTCTTACTTTTCTCTATTGAAAGCCAATTTCTTGCCCAAATTTGGAAAGAATCAATTAATTCCCTGTCATTTGAATTTATTCCAATTAAATAATTAGATATAGTTACGCAATTTATGCCAGAAGTTTCTAATAATTTTTGAAAAAAGTTTAACTCAGAATATTGAGAGACTCTATGACAAAATATAGTTTCCGAACTAGTTATAACTTTTTTGCAAATTGAAAATATAGAGGTTAATTCATGCTCTCTTCCCGTATAAACTATATTGAAATCTTCATCTTTTATAAAAGAAGGTACACAAAAATCTGTGGGTGTATAAAGTACCTTTCTTGAATTATTTTTTTCTTTTTTAAAATAATTATCATTATGTATAGAACAATTTATCAATTTAACCGATTCCTTTTCAACAAATTTTTCAAGGTTATTTAATGAGCGAATTATCTTAATCTCATATGAACCTCCATCCCAGAGGAATAATATTTCTATAAAATTTATGTTTATATTGTAATGTACAAAAACTTCTTGATAATCTTTACCAAGAATCTTGATCCCTATACTTACAGGAATTTTTCTTTGATAAACATTATGAAGTGAAGAACTAGACACTATTTCAAATGAAATTTCTCTTTTATCTTTAATAGAATCTTTATATAAAATTTCTAATTCATCAGAAACAATAGTTTGAATATCTCTTTCATATTTTTGAGTATTATTTTGTAATTTCCTTGATATGAGTTTATCTAAAAATTTATATAAATTAAAAATATCCTTAAATTGTTTTAAATTAAAAAATTGTTTTATTTCTGAAGATGAAAAAATAGCCTCATATAAATACTCAAAATCAATTTGATTTCCACATTTTTCTAATTTACAATTTGGTTTACTAGAGTCCTGAATAAACCAGTTAAATATTTTATTTGGAGAAATAACAGTAGGATTTTCATAATTAGTATTATCTACAAAAAGATCTATATTTTTATGAAATCTTGATAAGTGATATGAAAATGAAGGGATATCAATCTTATTAAAATAATCAATTGCTGCTTGAGGAGATCTATAGCTTTTAACTCTATTTATCTTCCTTTCTAATAATTCTTCTTTTTCAGCTAGAAGACAAATATTTAAATCAATTAAATTCCTAAATTCACTTCTTGATGTGTAATGCCCTTCACAGATAATCAAATTTTTTTTGGATGAGAAATTATACAGATTTTCTCCAGAACAAGCCCCACCTAAATCGCGAGAATATAAAGAATTAATTAGTAATGTTTTATCTTCAACTTGTGATGAATTATGGTTTTTCTTTAAAAGATGAACCTCTTCTAAAAAACTCTTATATTTATTTAAATGCATATGTAGTTCACCCTCAAAATAAAAGGGTTTGTCATCTTGCATTAATGCTTTTAAATCATTTTCTCTTTGTGCTCTATCCCTAAGGGCCCAATCTAATCTAAAAAAATCAACTTTTATACTTAGTTCCTTTGTAAATATCCTAGCCAATTCNTCNGCTANAATAGTTTTTCCNGCNGCAGTAGGTCCATCAATGCATAANATNNNTATATTTGTATCATTTAATAATTTTTTTACCTTACCAAGAATTAAGCTATGGAGAGGAAGCATTTAAGTAAAACTATATAAGATATATATTACATTAGATTCATAGCCTTATAATTAATATATCCTCCCACTAGTTAAGTCTTCTTAAAGCATTTATATTTGTATCAATTTATTAAGTTAGACTTAATTAATCATTAGCAATAATTGATTAAAAAATATTAAAACTTAAAATTTAGTCTTGAAAAAATCTTTATCAAATTCAACTAAACCATAATTTTTTAAATTATTTACTGGATGCTTTGTCCTTACTGTACTAAAGTATGAAAGTTGATCTAGGCTTAAATAATGCGTTATTCCAAATCTTAATATTATGATTAGAGAATTTGCTAGAAAATTTAATCCTAGGAAAGAAAGCTTCCTTAGCTCAGCTGGATAGAGCAACTGCCTTCTAAGCAGTGGGCCGCAGGTTCGAATCCTGCAGGAAGCGTAATTATTATAGGAACTACAATAGTCTATAAAGAAACAAATCCCTTCCCTATTTTCCAAAAATTAAGGTTTGCATCTCTTATATCTTTATATTCAACTATTCCTCTAGTGTCAAAAATCCAGGAGGGTCTCCTCATTAAAAGGGACATCATTTTCCAATTAATTTTGAAGTATTCCTCCCACTCAGTAAGAATAATTATTGCATCAGCATCTTTAAAAGCCAAATTTAAATTATTTGTATAACTCCAACTACCCTCTATTGATTTTTTTGTTTTATTAAAATTATCCAAATGAAGTATTTTTGAAATTTGAGATTCTGAAACTTGCGGATCGTGAATACATAAATCAGCACCATTTTCCAAAAGTTCCTTCGCAATTGTAATTGCGGGTGATTCTCTGGTGTCATTAGTATTAGATTTAAAAGCAAATCCTAAAAGNGTTAATTTTTTAGATGANACNGTTCCAAAAAATGTTTCTATTATCAATTTTGAAATTCTTTTTTTCTGCCATTCATTTAGTAAAATNACTTGTTCCCAATAATCAGCAACTTCTACTAAGCCATAATATCTACATAAATAGATCATATTTAAAACATCCTTTTGAAAGCAACTTCCTCCAAAACCTGGGCCAGCATTAAGAAACTTTTCTCCTATTCTGNTATCTGCTCCTATAGCTTTAGAAACTTCNTTNATATCTGCCCCAGTTGGCTCACATAACGAAGATATAGCATTTATGGAACTAATTCTCTGAGCTAAAAAAGCATTAGCTGTTAATTTAGATAATTCACTACTCCACAAGTTTGTAATAAAGATTTTATTTTCTGGAATCCATCTTTGATATAAAAGGCTCAACTGCTTAATAGCGTTTTCATCTTCGCCTCCAATTAAAACCCTATCAGGATTTTCTAAATCTTTAATCGCAGTACCTTCAGCTAAAAATTCTGGGCTGGATAATACAGAAAAGGATCTTGAAGGATTTTTCTCTGGATCATTATTATAACTAGAAAGTATTCTTTTAATTAATTCAGCAGTCCTAACTGGGACAGTACTTTTTTCTACAATAATAGTATGCCCCAAAGCATATTCTGCAACAGTACGAGCACTAGACTCAACCCATTTTAAATCACTCGCATAACCAGCTCCTAAACCTTTAGTTTTTGTAGGGGTATTAACAGAAATAAAAATAATATCTGCTTCTGCGACGGAATCCTTAATATTGGTGGTAAAAAAAAGATTTTTATTTCTATTATTCTTTATAAGTTCTTTCAAGCCTGGTTCATATACAGGAAGTTTAGTAAGATCTTCATCATTCCAATTTTTTATTCTTTCAACATTTAGATCAACAAGAGTAACTTTTATTTCTGGACAGTTATCTGCTATAACCGCCATCGTTGGACCTCCAACATATCCAGCTCCAATACAGCAAATTTTCTTTAGTGACAGGCTAATTTTATTAAAAATCTTTTTTCTATTATACATGTATCACCTATTTTTCTATTATTCTTAGAAATCAAAAATGACTTTAGATATCATGCGTATGTTTTCTTCAATTGATTAAAAGTATAAAATATTAAATATGATTAGTTTTATAAAAAATAAAAAATATTCTCTTTTTTCTTTCAGGATAGGTGTTTTTTTACTAGCTTCAGCGCCTTTTGTATCTTCTTTATTATTTTTAATTAGTTTGTCATTCTCTATCTTTAAAAATGGTTTCCAAATTACTAAAGACAAATGGAATCATCTTTTTATAATTGCTTCTATTTTGATGTTTATAGTCTCCTTTATCCACTTTGCTAATTATGAATACATTTCATTTTCTTTATTTAAGTGGCCGGGAGGAGAAGAAATAGAAACTATTATTGATACTAATCCCTATTCCTCGTTTATTGGATTAGCAAATTGGATACCTTTATTTTTATGCTTCTTTGGCTTTCAACCCTATTTGAAGACTTGCAATGATAGAAAAATCATTATTAAACTTTTCGTAGCAGGCTCTGTTCCTGTTTTAATTTCTGGATTTGGACAGCTATTTTTAAATTGGCATAGCCCTTTAGAATTATTTAACGGNTTAATAATTTGGTTTCAGAAACCAAAAGGTACATTTTCTGGATTATTTAATAATCAAAATTATGCCGGTTGTTGGCTTTCTATTATTTGGCCTTTTTCGATTGCTATTTTTCATGAAAGAACAAAAAGCTTATTTAAAAAAGCAACTTCTTTGGTATTTATTATTTCAATAGGAATTGCCGCTTTCCTTACTTTCTCAAGAAATTCTTGGGGAGGGTTATTAATTACAATTCCATTATTATTTGGTTCGCTAACAATATATTGGATCTTACCAATAATTTTTTTATGCATAATTCTTATAGTTCTTAATCTTTCAAATTTTTTACCTGAAAACCTAACTTCAACAATCGATTCACTTCTACCAGCAAAATTTAATATTTTTGAACATATTTATAAACAATTTCTACCCTCAAGTTATCCCGAAGATGCAAATAATAGGATCAACATTTTTATCTTTGGAATAAAAATGATTTTTACTAACCCTCTTTTAGGCTGGGGAGCAACCTCATTCCCAATTTACTATGGATTAAAAAATAATATTTATTTGTCTCATTCCCATAATTTAATAATAGATACTGCTTTTAATTTTGGATTAATTGTTGCAATTACAATATTTACAAATATTTTTTTAATATCTTTTTTATCATTTAAAAAAATAAACTTTAGTAGTAATAAAGAATTTTCTGATAATTTATTTGAAAAAGCATGGTGGACATCTTTTTTTGTTCTATTTTGTTCTCAGATGTTTGATGTTCAATATTATGACCTTAGAATAAGTATTTCCTTTTGGATATTGTTAGCAGGTTTAAGATGTATTCTTAGAGAAGAGTCTTATAAAATGACTTATACCAATTAGCGAACCTTCTAATTCCTTCTTCAAAAGGAACTTCAGGCTTATAGTTGATCCAGGAATTTATATTTTGAATATTTGCCCAGGTTTTCTCTACATCTCCAGGCTGAATAGGTAATAAATTTTTTATTGCTTTATCGCCTAGGTTATATTCAAGCTTTTCAATAAAATCTAAGAGAGAGATAGGATTATCGCTCCCTATATTAAAAATCATATGAGGGGCAAAAGAAGTTGAGGCATCAGGCTGGATATAGTTGAATTCTCTATTTCTTTCTGCAGGCTTATAGCAACATCCTAAAATAGCATTTATAACATCATCTATATAAGTAAAGTCCCTGAACATTTTCCCATAATTAAATACATTAATGGGTTCTTTTTTTAAAATTGATTTAGCAAAAATCATTGGAGCCATATCTGGTCTTCCCCATGGTCCATAAACAGTAAAGAACCTTAAACCAGTAGAGGGTATTTCGTATAAATGACTATATGAATGGGCCATAACTTCATTAGCCTTCTTTGTAGCAGCATATAAGCTTATGGGATGATCAACTGAATGATTTTCCTTGAAAGGAGATTTTTTATTCCCTCCATATACCGAACTACTTGAGGCATATATGAAATTACTTACATTATTATGTCTGCAGAATTCAAGAATATTACCGAAACCAACCAGATTTGAGTTTATATATTCTTTGGGATTTTCTATTGAATATCTTACTCCTGCCTGAGCAGCAAGGTTAATAACTATTTCAGGAGAATACAATTTGGAAATTTCATCTAATTTTGTTTTATTTTCTATAGAAAAATTATAAAAATTCCATTTACCGCAATAACCAATTGTCTTAGATTTTATTTCCAATAATCTAGCTTCTTTAAGCTTAGGATCATAGTAATTATTTAGATTATCTATACCTATAACATTTTCACCTTTTTGTAGTAACTTTATTGTTAAAGCTGCACCAATAAAACCCGCAGCTCCTGTAACTAATATATTTTTTGCTTTATTCATGTTTATATATATTAGATTAATGTTACATTATTAATTGTTTAAAAAATAACTAGAAATAATCAAAAAGATATATAGATTACTTCCATTTTATTGCAAAAAAAATTTCTATTTTGAAAATTTATTATTTAATGAATTAGGATATTAATTAGTTTCGAACGCTAATATTATATGAAACGTGCTTTGATAACTGGTATAACTGGCCAAGATGGAAGTTATTTGGCAGAGTTTCTATTAAAGAAAAACTATATAGTTCATGGGATAAAAAGAAGATCTAGTAGTTTTAATACTGGAAGGATTGATCATATTTATGAAGATCCTCATGTTGATCAGCAAAAATTCATACTTCATTACGGAGATTTAACGGATAGTACTAATTTAATAAGAATTATTGAAGAGGCTCAACCTGATGAAATTTATAATCTTGGAGCCCAAAGTCATGTAGCGGTAAGCTTCGAAAGTCCTGAATACACTGCTAATTGTGACGCTCTTGGCACATTAAGAATTCTTGAAGCAATAAGAATTCTTAAATTAACAAATAAAACAAAATTTTATCAGGCAAGTACTAGTGAACTTTATGGGAAAGTTCAAGAAATTCCCCAGAGCGAAAACACACCTTTCTATCCAAGAAGTCCTTATTCCGTAGCCAAACTTTACGCCTACTGGATTACTATAAACTACAGAGAGGCTTATGGAATATTTGCATGTAATGGTATTCTTTTTAATCATGAAAGTCCAAGGAGAGGTGAAACATTTGTTACTAGAAAAATTACTAGAGGTCTTTCAAGAATTGAGACTGGGCTAGAAAGTTGTATTTATTTAGGAAATCTTGATGCAAAAAGGGATTGGGGTCATGCAAAAGACTATATAGAAATGCAGTGGTTAATGCTTCAGCAAGAAAAGCCAGAAGATTTTGTCATTGCTACTGGAGTTACTGAAACAGTAAGAAAATTTATTGAAATATGTGCTAAGAAACTTAAATGGAATACCAAAGATAACGAGTCACCAATCATTTGGGAAGGTAATGGCATTAATGAGATTGGCAGAAGAGCTGATACAAAAGATATCGTTATACGAGTTGATAAAAGGTACTTCAGGCCCACAGAAGTAGATATTCTCGTTGGCGATGCGCACAAAGCTTTTAAAAAGCTTGGCTGGAAACCAAAAATAAATCTAGAGGAGCTTATTGATGAAATGATTGCAAAAGACTTAAAAGAAGCAAAAAAAGAATTTAATACTAAGCATTTTTAAAATAGATGATTAAAAAAATATCATTAGATGAAAAATTTTTTGTTGCAGGGGCTAATGGCATGGTAGGTTCTGCTATTTGTAGGAAATTGATTGAAAAAGGATATGGAGATCAGAAACTAGGAGGAAGACTGTTAACGCCTTCAAGAAAAGAATTAAATTTACTTAATTTAGAAAATGTTAAAAAATGGTTCGAATCTAACAAACCTACGGTAGTAATTCTAGCCGCTGCAAAAGTTGGAGGCATTCTCGCTAATTCAATCTATCCATATGATTTTCTGATTGAAAATCTAACAATTCAACAAAATGTTATCGAAACAGCTTGGTTAAATGGTGTTAAAAGATTTCTTTTTCTTGGGAGCAGTTGTATTTATCCAAAATTTTCTAAACAGCCAATTCAAGAGGAAGAATTATTAACTGGCGAACTAGAAAAGACAAATGAATGCTATGCCATTGCGAAAATATCTGGCATAAAATTATGTGAATCATTAAGGGTGCAGCATAATTTTGATGCTATTTCATTGATGCCCACTAATTTATATGGACCAAAAGATAATTATGATTCACAAAATAGTCACGTGATGGCTGCATTAATTAAAAAATTTTGCGAAGCTCAAAATACAAATTCCCCACAAATAACATGTTGGGGAACTGGCAAACCCGAAAGAGAATTCATGCATGTAGATGACCTAGCAGAAGCATGCTTATTTTGTCTTGAGAATTGGAATCCAGATGATAAAACTTCACCAAGAAATTGTAAAGGTGATCCTTTATTCTACCTAAATGTTGGGACAGGTACTGATATATCTATAGCAGATCTTGTTAAACAAATTGCGAAAGAGACTGGTTTCAAAGGTGAAATTGTTTGGGACCATTCAAAACCTGATGGTACTCCAAAAAAACTTTTAAATATTGAAAAAATACAAACTTTAGGATGGAATCCAATGATTAAGTTAGAAGAAGGAATTAAAAAAACAATCAATGAATTCAAGATGAATTTATCTAAATAAATTAAACCTTTATATTAATAATTTAATTATGAATATCCATTTGGATTCATTAAATGCCATTTCCAACCATCAATGCACATATTTTTCAAAGATCTTTTTGGTTCCCAATTTAGAGTTGATAAAATCTTTGTATTATCTGCGATTATTTCCGCCTTATCGCCTTCTCTCCTTTTCGCAAAGGAATAAGGTACTTCGACATTATTCACATCTTGAAAAATATTAATTAAATCAAGAACAGAATTTCCAATACCTGTACCTATATTTAGATTTAAAATTTGTGAAGAGTTATTTTGCAAATAATTTAAAGCCGCAATATGTCCATCAGCTAAATCCATTACGTGAATATAGTCTCTAATGCAAGTTCCATCTTTAGTATTCCAATCTTTGCCAAAAACTTTTAATTCAGAAATTTTCTTTGAAGCAACATTCAAAATTAAAGGGAATATATTATTTGGTAATCCAATAGGATCTTCACCAATTTCTCCTGATTGATGAGCTCCAATTGGATTAAAATATCTTAAATTAATAATTTTCCATTGATTGTCACTTAGAAAAATATCATTTAATAAAATTTCAACTGTGGCTTTTGTTCTTCCATATGGATTTATAGGTTTTATTAAAGAATCTTCTTTAAGTTTATTTTTTATTGAATTGGAATATATTGTGGCGCTGCCACTAAAAATCAAATTTCTACAATTATATTTCTTCATTACTTTTAATAAAGTAATAGTCCCAACTAAATTTGTATCCCAGTATAAAAGAGGGGAATTACAAGACTCTTCTACGGCCTTCAGTCCTGCAAAATGAATTACCCCATAAATATTATGATCATTTTCAAGAGCTTTAAGAAAAACTTTTTCTAGATCATCTGATATCCTTACATCCCCTTTAACAAAATATAAATTATTTGTCAGTTGTAATTTATTTTTTTTTAAAATATCTCTTATTCTATTAATTACCAATGCACTACTATTTTCATTAGAGTCAATTACGTAAACATTTAGTCCTTTTTCTAAAAGAGATAATACTGTATGACTTCCAATATAACCACAGCCCCCTGTCACTAAGATACTCGCCATACTAAATATTACGCACCTTTTTTATATCTTATAATTTAAAATATAACTATGAATTCTTGTGCAAAAAATGTTAATACATTATCTCTTAATTTTATTCAAATAACATCCTTACTTTAATTTCTTAATATATAATTCAGTGTATGAAAATAATCAGATATTAATAAAATAAGAAGCTTATTATGATTTCAAGAAAGAAAAGAATATTCGATGTTTTTTTATTCTTTAATGAATTGGATTTACTCGAATTAAGATTTAAAACTCTTTATCCAATTGTTGACTATTTTATAGTCACAGAATTATTTGAAACATTTTCGGGAACCCCAAAAAAACTTCTTTTTAAGAAAAACAAAAAAAGGTTTGAAGAATTCTCCAAGAAAATAATTTATAATCCAGTATCAACAAAACAATTAGAAAATTTAAAAAATAAAGAATGGGAAAAATACATCTCTGATTTTAATATTTCATTGGCTCATAAGCATAATGGTAGACCAGCAAAAAATATCCAATCTTCATTAAAAAGGGAAATAAATCATAGAGATTCTTGTATCCTAGGTTTTTATAATTTGGCATCACCTAATGATATTATTCTTT
>FUFK010054587.1_pt1 | contig 10155 bp, 7 predicted proteins | sample 1021851 | NCBI WGS metagenome assembly FUFK01 (sample SAMEA51879418, study PRJEB19060) | metagenome
TCAAAATTTTATCGTTTTCATTTAGATCAGATAAAGAAAATGAAATCATAAATCTATCAAGCTGGGAATCTGGTAAAGAACTTGTGCCTGAAGAATCCATAGGATTTTGAGTAGCAATAACAAAAAATGGTTCTGGCAGTTTATAACTTTCACCATCTATAGAAACATTTTTTTCTTCCATTGCCTCTAGGAATGCACTTTGCGATTTCGGACTTCCACGATTAAGTTCATCAGCTAAAACTATATTTGTAAAAATTGGACCTTGTTGAAAGTTTAACTTCCCATCTGAAAGAATATTAAATCCAAGAATATCACTGGGTAATAAATCAGATGTAAACTGTATCCTTTTAAAGTTAAGACCAAGATTTTGAGTAATAGCTTTTGCAAATGTAGTTTTCCCTGATCCAGGATAATCTTCTATTAAAATACTNCCTTCAGAAAATATTGCAGCCAATGTCAATTTAATTTTATCTGCATTAGAAATTATAATTTTAGATGTGTTAGCTATTATTTCGTTAAACATAATTTTGATTATAAGGGTTTTCTTAAATAAATTGAAAAACTATTATTAAAAGTATTGTCACTACTTCTATAGTGTTCATATGTAGCATTTATAGTCAAATTGCTGTTGAGTTTTGCCCCAATTCCTAAATTCAACAATAAATGCCCAGAATTTTGATCGCCTAAAGCATTACTATAAATTTCAGAAGAATTATTAATATAATATGCCTCTGATAGTGAGTTGATTGTTTTATCTTTTCCTAATTCAAATTTAAAAGATGGTTCAAATATACCTTTTTCATTCTCAATAACTTTACTTAAATTTAAACCTACAGATAGTGATGCGCTTTTAACGTTTTGTTTATTATAACTTACAGCTGTTCCATCACCTGTTTCTGTATATGCCTTTAGTTGGGTAAATCCTAAATCAAGTCTAGAATAATAATTTAAATTTCTACCTACAACTTCAACATCAGGTTCTAATAAATAAGTAAAGCTTCCAAAAAGTTGATTTCCTTTTCTATCTCCTTTATTTTTTCCACCTGTAACATCTCTGCTTAAATCTATATTCATTTCTCCAATACCAGCAACCATTTCAAAAAATCTTTTGTCTTCAATTTTAAAACTTGTGTAATTCATAATACTTATTGTAGAAGCATCCATATTTGCTTCATTGCTACCTACTTCAGTTTCTTGCCATGATTTATTGATTGCAAATCCAATTGTCTTATCCTCATTTATTTTCTTATCAATTCCAAAGGTTATTCCATCACTATGAATATCTTGGCCTAAATTCCCATCCTGCTGCCCTACTCTACCAAATGATATATTGCCTTCACTCCAAACTCCCCATTTCTCTGTCTTTTTTTCTTTTTTAAGTAGTTTTGCAGAGAGCGAATTTATTTGTTGAGCTAATAATTGATTATCAAAGTTCATTGCCAATCTTATATTTTGATTTGAGGAATTGTTGTTAGTAGATCTTATATAATTCATTCTTCCTGAAATTCTATTTAACGACTGATTTAATGAATTTATAGCAGCTACAGTTTGGTTTTTTGTGAGAGTTTTTACAGTCTCATTAAAAACTTCTCCAGGTTTTGTCGAAAAATTTAAAGCAGTTGTGCTTGATATGCCTGCATATGAATTTCCAGCAGTATCATCGAANGCACTAGCATCTATTAAAATATAGTAATCGATATCAGCCGTTAAATCTGTGCTTGGATTAATAGTAATTGCTGTTGAACCGCTACCACTGACTTTGGCTCCAGTAACATCAATTGTTTCAATAGTGCTATCATCAGAAGTTTTTTTTATAGTAATATTTCCACTTTCAGCATCAACCGCTTCACTAAAAGTTAAAACTATATTGGAATTTGTTGCAACTTCTGTTGCATTATCAGATGGACTTGAAGATGATAAAGTTGGAGCATCATTATCAAAATTTGTAACAACTAAATTCCAATTCGTGCTTCCCGAAGATGTCTCACTAAGTGTCCAATTAAACTTTCCGTTTGTTACAGTTACTGTTCCTGTAGAGCCAGCAGTAAATCTACTAGAAGAAACTCCTGTTATTACAGAAGTATAAGTTCCAGCTGATAAAGCAGAATCTGTGCTAATACTGAAAGTAGTTGCACCATTTTGCAGATCAACAGCTAACTTACCATAATCAGTTGTGCTGTTTGCTAGGAAGACGTAATTTACTGGAAGATAGCCTTCCAATTTCAAAGCATCATTTCCTCCTTGATCATTTGTTAGAGATTCAAGACCTACATTTGTTTTCACTACTAAATCATGATTGCTTGAACCACTTGATATAGTTCCTTTATTTACAATTATGTTTCCATTAGAGCCATTGTCGCCAATACCAAAAATTGCATCCCCTGTAGCAGAGATAGTACCAGTGTTAGTAACAGTGACATCGTTTACATTATTAATTTCAAAGCCATTTCCTCCTGTTGCGGTGATCGTCCCAGAATTTGTAATAGTGCCAGCTGAATAGTCAGTTCCTGATGAATATATATATAGTGTATTCGCTCTACCCGAAATAGTACCAGAATTTATTATTGTCCCTGCGTTAGCCTGTTGACCAAAATTAATTGTTCTATCTTTTGAAGATGTAATATTTCCAGAATTATTAATTGTTACTGTTCCAGTAGATGGGTGTAGCTTAATAGTATCTGCTCGTTCAGATTCTAAAGTACCACTATTTACAATTGATACGGTACCACTAGACTGTTGCAATGAAAGTGCTGAACCAGGTCTATTTAAATTATCAGTCACTGATACTGTTCCAGAATTATCTATACTAAAATCTGTAGATTGATCAGCTTCAATTCCTTTGGTCGTTCCAATAATTGTACCGTTATTAGTTATAGTTGTCGAGCTTGTTGAAAAAGTATGGCCTTCTAGTTCTACAGGTTCTGCTGCACTTGTATCAACTGTAACATCAGCATTAACAGTAAGTGTGTCGTTATTTGACATAACAATTTGACTAGAGTGATTAGATGAAATTGTTATATCTTCAGCTTTGACAATATTTAAAAATATTTGATTATGAATAATTAAAGTCAAAAATATAAAAAAATATTTCATATTTATATACTTAAACATTTTAAATGGATTAGTTCTAGAGACCGTTTGTCATTAAAATCTTTAAAATAAAAGTGATTTAAAGCTATTTTCAAAAAAAAGATAAACTAATGTTCCAATGATTATGTATGGTCCAAATGGAATTTGAGAAGACAGAGATTTTGAACGTTTCAACAAACTTGGAATAACACTTAATAAAGCTATTACAGAGGATAAAAATATTATAAAAGGTATTGATATCCATCCAAACCAAAAACCAATTGCTGACAAAAGTTTTGCATCTCCTAAACCCATGCCCTCTTTTTTTCTAATTTGTTTATAGAAATAAATTATAGACCAAATAATCAAGTAACCAAAAATTCCTCCAATTAGAGAATTAATATAGTTTGGGAAAATTGGATTTAAATTTGGATCAAAAGATTTTATAAAACCAATTATCATCAAAGAAAAAGTTAATACATTAGGAATGATGTAATGTTTTAGGTCTATGAAGAAAATTATTATAAGAGATAACCCTAAAATTAAAAATGATAAAGTAGTTAGGCTAATACCAAATAAATAATAAATCCCCAAAAAATAAATAATTGTAATTAGCTCAACTATTAAATACTGAGGTGAAATTTTTTTTCTACAACTTCTACATTTGCCGTTTAAAAATAGAAATGAAATTATAGGAATATTGTCTCTCCAAGTAATTAATTTTTTACAGTTTGGACAAAATGATCTTCCTGATACAACCCCTTTACCTTTAGGGAGTCTATAAATACAAACATTTGCAAAACTACCCCAAAGGCCCCCTAGAATAATTACAAATATTAGATCCACAGAAACTGATTATAATTTAATGTTTGATGTTATGTGAATTAACCCATCAATTACATACTGAACCATTAGTACGGCATCCTGAAGGTGGATGTATAAATTAGGTGTATTAATTATAATCTCCATTGTTGAAAAATTTATCAAAAATTGCTTAAAATACTAGTTAAATAAATGTTTCTATTTAAATCAAAAAAACCGATCGAACCTAAAAAAGAAGCTGAACAAGTTAATGTCGACTTAGAACTTGTAACAAAAATGAATCAAGACTTTGCTTTATCTCTTGATTTAAACGACACCCTAATGAACGCATTGCGAGTAATTATTGCAAGACTGAATGCAGAAGCTGCAAACATTTTTTTAATAAATGAGCAAAAGAAAAAATTTGAATGTATTGCATCACTTCATCAAGATTATTTGGATGAATATGAATTAGATCTAAAAGATGGTGTTATGGGTAAAGCTGTTCAGCAAAGAAAGTGTATTCGTGTAGGAAACGTTAGAAAAGATGTAAGAGAAATTGCAGAGTTTTATTTTGATTTAGATAATAAAACAAATTTTACAACATACTCAGTTTTATGCTCTCCTTTGATTGCAGCGAATGAATGTATTGGTGTAATTCACTGTTTAAATAAAAAAACTGAAGATAAGTTATTTATAGAAGATGACAGAAAACTTTTAGAAACACTATCTGCTCCTGCTGCACTTGCAATTAGAAATGCAAAGATGGCAAAAGAAATGGTTGAAAAAAATAAAATTCAAAAAGAAGTAGAAATTGTTGGAGAAATTCAAAGATCTTTATTGTCTAAAAATAAAGAGAAAGACTTTCCTATTTCAGGTATCAATATTCCAGCCAAAGTTGTCTCTGGGGATTTTTATAATTTTTCAGATTTAGGAGATGGAAAATATGGATTTGGAGTTGCAGATGTATCTGGAAAAGGGATTAAATCATCTTTGTTGATGTCAAAAGCATCCAGTCTTTATAGATGTTTAAGCAAAACAAATCTTTCTGCATCAGATCTGTTGTTTCAGCTTAATAATGAAATATGTGAAACAATTTCGAGAGGGATGTTTGTTACGATGCTNATTGGAATATANGATTCAAATAAAAAAGAGCTGTTGTTGTCTAGTGCGGGTCACGAACCGCCATTGATACTATCTTCCAATGGTACTTTTAGTAATTTTTCTGAAGCAGGCCCCCCTTTGGGTATAATGCCTAAAACGAAATATCCTGAACACACCATTCCTTTTGAAAAAAGCTCAATGTATATTTTTACAGACGGAATTACTGAAATAAAAAATCCAAATGGAGAAATGTTGGGTTCNGAAGGNTTTGAAAATTANATTAAAAAATATCAATCAACTNCAATTAATGAAAGACTTAAAACNATGATNGANGATATTNTNGGNGCAGGCCACATACAAAAAGATGATTTAACAATTGTTGCTATAGATGGAAAATAGTTAATAGACTGATATTTGTTCCTGATTATAAATTTTACAACTCATAACAATACTCAATCCCAACATAATNGATAACAAAGATGATCCACCATAAGACATTATAGGTAATGGTGCACCAACAATTGGTAGCATTCCTAAAACCATTGCTATGTTAACAAATACATATAAAAAAATTGCTGTAGCAAAACCAAAGCAATATAATTTTGCAAAGAAACTCCTTGAGACTAGCCCAACGTTTATTATTCTATAAATTAATAATATGTATAAAAATAAAAGTATAATTGATCCAAGAAATCCAAATTCTTCAGAAAAAAGGGTGAATATAAAGTCGGTATGTTTTTCAGGTAAAAATTCTAAATAGCTTTGAGTTCCTTTTAGATATCCTTTTCCAAAAAANCCGCCAGATCCAATAGCTATTTTAGATTGAATTATTTGATACCCAGCTCCTAGGGGATCTCTATCAGGATTAAAGAAAGTTAGAATTCTGGATTTTTGATAAGGTTTTAAAATGGATATAGCAAAAGGTAATGAGACCAATAACAACAATCCTGAGTAAACAAAGTATTTAATATTTAATCCTGCCAGCCAGATTATAGCAATACCACTTCCTGCAATTAAAATAGACGTGCCTAAATCAGGTTGCTGTATAACAAGATAACAAGGAATTATTAAAAGTATAATTGGTTGAATTAAAAATTTATAGCTTTGAATATCTGAACTTTGAATTCTATGATAATATCTGGCGAAACATATTATTACTGCAATTTTCATTAGCTCAGAAGGCTGTAAATTTAGAAAGTATAAGTTTATCCATCTTGTTGCTCCTGAGGCTGAAATTCCAAAAAATAAAACTGTTATTAATAAAACTAATCCAACAATATAAAATAAGTAAGCATTTTTATACCAAGTTGAAACCCTCACAAAAGATAAAACTAAAAACAAACTAAAAAATACGGATAATCTTATTATGTGATTTTTAGTATAAAAAGAAAATTTTCCTCCTTCTGTTGAGTAAATTGCAAATACACTAATTGATCCAATAGCAATGATTAATAATATTAATAAATAGTCAATAGATCTTAATTTATCTAAAAAACTATAATTGCTAGCTTGTATTCTCTCTCTTAACATTATGCTAAACTTGTATTTCCATTTTTAAATTGTTCTCTTAATTTATGTCTATCAATAATTCTTTTGATCAATTTGCTTGCGAGCGGAGCTGCCGCTTTGCTTCCAGAGCCTCCATGTTCAATAATTACACTTATTGCATATCTTGGATCCTTGTATGGAGCAAAAGCTACATATAATGCATGATCTCTTTTTTTGTATTCAATTTGATCAGTATCTAAATCTAGTTCTCTATCAAGATCGGTTATTCTTCTTACCTGTGATGTTCCAGTTTTACCTGCAAATTGATACTTTGGATCATCATAACGAGATTTATATGATGTCCCATATTGTTCATTTGTAGAGCCAAACATTGCATCTAATACAAAATTAATATTAGACTTTTTGTGATACATTCTTTGATAATATTCAACGTTTATATCATCTAAGTAATTTCTTTCATGCAAAGGAAAACTGGATTGATCTATTTTAATTTTATTTATTACATCCTTATAATTTATAGTTTCATCTTTAATTATATGAGGTTTTATTTTATATCCTCCATTTGCAATCTGGGCAGTCATTAAACAAAGTTGAAGAGGTGTAGTCTGTATATAGCCTTGTCCAATACCATTTATTACAGTTTCTCCTAAATACCAACTTTGTTCCAATGCACGTCTCTTCCATTTCGTATCTGGAACCAATCCATTTTTTTCGTCGTTATAAAGATCTCCAAGTACATTGGTTCCAAGTCCATACCTTTTTGCAATTATAGATAATTTATCAACACCAAGTAATCTTGCCATTTCATAAAAGTATATATCGCAAGATTGTTTAATAGCATTTCTCAATTTCATGTAACCATGACCTTCTTTTTTCCAACAATGATATTTTACTCCGTATAGTTCGTATGGATGCTTATGACCTTTGCATCTTATTGTTTTATTAGGATCTAATATTCCATACTCTAGAGCTGCTAGAGCAACTAATGGTTTAAAAGTTGATCCAGGAGAATAAAGTCCAGCTATAGACTTATTTATCAAAGGTTTTAAAGGATTATTTCTGATTTCTTGCCAATCTTTTTGATTAATTCCGTGCGTAAATTTATTTGGATCATACGTTGGTGATGATGCCATTGCAACAACTTCTCCAGTATATATGTCCATTGCGCATATTGAGCCTGCTTTTCCTTTAAGTAGCTCTTGGGCATATTTTTGTATTTCAATATCTACAGTTAAGTTTACTTTGTTACCTTGTCTTTCTTTAATATAATCTATTTGGCTTATTCTTTTTCCAGATGCATTAACTTCATATCTTTTAATACCATAGTTACCTATTAACATTTTCTCTTGAGAACTTTCTATTCCATATTTCCCTACTTTAAGACCTGGAACAAAATTTTCTTTTATCTCAGGTTTTTCAAGATCTTTTGGACTAGCATCACCAACATAACCAACTATATGTACTAAGTCATTTGCATAAGGGTAGAACCTGGATGTCGATAATACAGGTTTTGCACCCTCTAATTCATGTAAATATAAATTAATTTTTGAGAATTGTTCCCAAGTTAAATTGTCCGAAACTACCAATGTATCCCAAGGCTTTAATCTTTCCTTCTTTTTATATAATTTTTTAATTTCAAACTGATCTAATCCAATTATATTTTTAATTTTAAATATTGTTACATCAAAATCATTAATTTCATCTAATATTAAGTGTAGCTGAAAAACTCTATCGTTACTTGCTAGTACTTTATTAAAGTTATCTACAATTATTCCTCTCTGAGGAGGAGTTTTCCATTCACGTATTCTATTTTTATCAGATAAAATTTCATATTTTTCTCTATCAGAAATTTGTAAATTATATAATCTTGATGAAATACCAGCAAAAAGTAATATTTTCGCTGCAGCTAGTATAAACATCCTCCTTGTTATAACTCTGCCCTTCTCTACGTTTCTTCCTCTATTCAACATTTTCTTGTTTTAAACCTAGTAAATAAATTTGATTGAATATTTTTGCCACTGCTGGATAAATTAAAAATGAAAAAAAGGCCGTTGACATTAAAGCCCCGTAACTAATACTTCCATCAAAAAAAATTGCTAATACTGTAAAATGAATTGAGCTAATTATTAATATTGCTATAAAGAATAGTATCCAGTCATAAATTAAATTTGGAACTAGAGTTCTTGTCCTAAAAAAAGATGCAATTACACAGAGTAAAAGATAATTTATTGATGAAACTCCAATTGGTAGATTTTGTACAACATCATTAATTACACCTGCAAAAAATATAAGGCCATATCCAAGCATTTCAGGTTTCCTTAAAACCCAATAAAAAACAATTAAGTGAATAAAATTAAAAGATATATTAATTTTGAAAATCTGGAATGAAAATGAATATCCTGTCAAAGCAAAAAAAAATAATAAAATAATTGGAAAACCATTTAATAAAAATTGATAAATTTTTATATCTCCCCTAGCCATTTTACTTATTTACCTGTACATAATTTAGTTGATTTAAGTTACTGTAAAACTTCACATACTTTTTATTATCTTGAATTATTATTTTTCCAACAGGAATTGATGCGGGAATTGTGCCATCTGAACCTGAGGTATATACAATTTCATTTTCTTTTATCTCATTATTTTTCGGCAGATATTCTAATTCTGCGTATTCATCATTTCCATTTCCTGATAGTATTGCATTGATACCACTTGGCTCAATAATGATTGGGATTTTGCTATTTAGATCATTAGCTAGCAATACTCTAGAGCTCAAAAAGTTAACATTTACAACTTTTCCAATGTAATATAATCGATCTTTAACAGCTGATCCTAATTTAACTCCATTTTTTTGACCTTTATTAATTATCAAAGATTTTAAATAGGGACTTTGTTTGTCCAATAAAATCTTAGTTAACATATATTCTTTAGAAAAAAGTTCTCTTTCTTCTATCAATTTTTTTAAAAGAGCATTTTCTGATTTATAAAAATCAACTTCTTTTCTAAGCGAATCAAGATCTAGGTCTTTATCTCTTAAAACTGAAAACTCTTCATACATGCTCATATGATCTTGGAAAAGATAATATTTGTCTTTTACATATTTAAATGGACTAGATACTACATAAGATCCTCTAAATATAATATCTTTTGTAATTGACCTAAATTGATTAACTGGACCAGTTTTAAAATACTCTAAGGATAAGACTAAAATAGATATTATTAGTAGAGTGAATAAAGAAAATTTTTGTCTATTTCCTTTTTTTAGAAATGCTGAACGAATAGCTATAATAAAATCGTCTCTACTCGATTCTGTTGACATAATATTTAATACTCAGACAGTACAGTAGAAAATATTTCTTGATCGTCTAACGCCTTTCCTGTTCCTATTGCAACACATGACAATGGATCGTCAGCAATATTTACTGGTAATCCAGTTTCTTTAGAGAATCTTTTATCTATATTTTTTAAAAGTGATCCTCCTCCTGTCATTGTTAAACCCATATCAACTAAATCAGCTGATAATTCTGGGGGTGTATTTTCTAATGCTTTTTTTATACCAGATACAATTTCTTTAAGTATCGGGTTTAAAGCTTCTGAAGTATCTTGTTCTGAGATATTAACCTCTTTAGGGGTTCCTGATCTTAAATCTCTTCCTTTAACTGCATAAGTATT
>FUFK010058443.1_pt1 | contig 10155 bp, 1 predicted proteins | sample 1021851 | NCBI WGS metagenome assembly FUFK01 (sample SAMEA51879418, study PRJEB19060) | metagenome
TGTTCTTCTTCTTCGTATTGGTGGTGGTCTTCTAACAATCACTAAGGTATTTACATACTCTTCAACTGTGCCAAGTGCTTCATATGTCGTTTCACCACTACTAATTAACAAACTACCTGGAAGTGGTTCTGCGTTTACTGAACTTGATGTTAACTTAAATGTGCTCAGTCCTGTTCTAAACCTTAAAGGTGGTGGTGGAGTTGCTAATGGATCTCTAAAGAAGAATGAACCATAAAGATCTCCATAGGTATCTGCAACTAACCTTACATTTGATACACTTGCTTGTGCACCACTTGTTTTACCTAACAGAGTAACATTACTTGTAGGAATATATCCATAAAATCTTCCCTGCGCTTCATCTGCCATTGACAATACATCAATGTTTAAAACAGTTGTTGATGCAGAATAAGCACTTCCTAAACTTAATGAAGTATCATAAGGATTTGCATTAAATGTCTCATCAGGTGAATTTATATCTCCTAATTTATGATCTGGTTGAGCAATTCTGAATATTGCAACCTGTTCACCAGTAGAGTCATAAGCTTCTACGGTTTCACCTTTTTGAAATATTCCATTTACCATTGAAATTTCAAGTAGTTTTGGAACAATATCAATTCCACTAACACTATCAAAGAATGGGTAGAATCTAGCAACAGGTCTTAATCCGTTTGCTGAAAAAGCAACGTTTCTAGATCTAATATGTGGATCAGGTTCTTGACTTGTTAGTACTCTTTCAGTTCTAGTCGTTACTCTTCTTCTTCGACCAAATAAGAAACCTCCAAATACAGCACCAAATAAAGCTCCAAGACCAAACATCCATGGCATTACCGCTGCACCAGCAAGAGCACCTACTGCACTAATTTGTCTTCTTACTCCTCCTGTTGCTCTCACAATACCACCATCAACTTCTATAGTTCTAACCCAACTATCAGAAAATGGTTTTAATTCAATANTNCCAANAAATTCAACCATATTAAATGGNTTGACATTNTCAACTCTAGATGCTAATGGTTGATTNATCCAATCAACTTCTTCATAANCNACAGTAATTANATCNCCAGTTTTTNNAACATTAGTATCTAATAACTCAAGATTTTGAGNAAAATCTGCTGTATCAACATTAGTTGTTAAATCTAATGCTAATTCTGGTGTCATAGACCAGAAATCTGAAGCAACATTTAACTCTCTAGCCTCAGAATTAATTGATGCTTTCAAATCTGGATCATTACTATCTAAAAGATCTGCATTTTTAAAATCATCGACAAAAAATCCAGTTTTAAATCTTGTTAAACCATCAACATCTTGAACTTGTAAAGTTTTTGTATCAAGTTCAAGTAAACTTAATGAAGTAACTTCTTCTAAAGTTTCTATTCTATCTTCAAGTCTACCAATATCTCTCATAGTATATCTGGTATTATCAGCAACTGTTATAATTGCATCATCAGGATTATAAAGATAAGCAGGTAACTGAATTGTTGCAATTTCCATTGCATCACTAGTGCTTGGTGACATTGCAGGATTAGTTGATGAAGTGCCTTGAATTACTGCTAAATTTCCTAAAGTATCTAAAATGACTCTATCAGTTCTAGGTAAGTAAAAATTATAACCTATAATTGAACTCTCATTTGGAGTTGCAACAAATGATGGGTTAAAATTATTTGCAAAAGTTCTATTTTGAAATGCAAAAGGTGATTCTGCACCAGTGTAAGTTGAAACTCTCGGTCTGAAATCAATCGTATCGGTTGCTCTTAATCCATCTTTTAATAATGGAATATCATTTGAAAATCTTTCCTCATCATATGATGCAACTGTGTAAAAATCACCAACGTCATTTGTTGGAACATCATAACGATCATATACAACTAAAACTTTTCTAGTTGCAGGTGGAAAATCAACTCTTCTTACAAGTCGTGAATAATCATAAAATTGTTCTCTCTGACCCNTATCAAGTTCAAATCTATTAGTAATATTTAAGTTATTNCCAACAGTTATAAGTTGTAGTAATGTAGATATATTTGATTCGTCAAAATTACAAACNTCACCTNTTGNAAATTTAGTNGGTGTTAGATATACTATTTCAACTTCGGTTGCAGATATTAAAGCTGTTATCTGTGCAACAGCATCACTATTATTACCTATAATTTTTTCACCTACAATAGCTGTTGTATCTAAATTTAAACCAGATGGAAAAGTTAATTTATCAAGCACTGGTGAATTTTGATCTGTTGATTCAAATACACCCAATACCTTTGCCACATCTGGTTTATTTAATGATATCTCTCTATCTTCTACCCTTAAACCATAACCAGTTGCCTGATCCATTCCTGAAAGAGATGTATTAATTCCTACAGCAGTCTTAAGAACTTCTAATTTTTCACTTCTTATATAATTTTTTACTTTACTTTTCAATGCTTGTTTTTTAAGAGTTGATGATACAACAACATTTGTCTGACTAGCTGTTAGTCCATTTATAGTAACAGTTTGACCATCTGAACCTAGAACAAACTGATCTGCTGTTAAATCTTCAATTGATCCGTCGGAATAGTGAACAGAATATCTTTCAGCATCAAATCCTTCATAAAATGCACTTGAAATTCCACTGGCAGCAAGATCAAATGTTAATACACCAGACCCATCAGTGCTTTCTCCTGTTATATTTGTACCGACAGTTAGATTAGCAGCCGATAAATTAATGTCAGATACATTTCTATTACCTAATTCTGCATATAGTCCCCTATTTTCGTTTAGATTTATGTTCGGAACACCAAATCTAAACGTAGTGGTTACACGACTAGTGGGTAAAGCACCATTACACACACCTGTTATATTGGGAACAGATGCTACAGATACTGAAAGTCCGTCTGCAGCAACACTTGTAACTCTATTAAATCTTTCAGTTGCTTCGTCTGGTAACTGATATCTAATAATTGTATCTGTTTTTATACCAGTAAAACTTCTACCTGCACATGTTGCAATACCAACACCTGATGCATCTAGACTTATATTTAATTTATCGGTAATACTAAAACCAGTTGGTACTTTATTTTGCAAAACTGTATCAGCAACAAAATCAGCTGCATATCCAGATACAGAAGATGCGTCTTGATAAACAGATTTAACATCTTGTATTCCGAAAGTTCTAACAGTTGCTATTGATCTTGATATCTCAGGATCTTCGTTAATAATTATTTGTTCACCTGCAACAAATACACCAGTAACTTGAGTTAGTTTAACAACCGAACCTGCATTACCTGCTGCTATCGCATATCCAGTCGCACCACTACTTAAACCTCTTACAAATGAAGTAACAGGAAGTTGAGTATTGCTTACAGATTGATTAAGTTCTAAACGAGTAAATGTTTGCATATCAAATAAATGCAAATCCCATTCAGTCGTATCTCCAGTATAAGATGCGTTAGATACAGCAAATGAATAAACTCTTGCCTGACCTACTAATTCACCTGTTCCAGCAGTATTTGAACCAGTTCTTTGATTGTATAATTCAACTACTTTAGTATCATAATTAATATTCGGTACAGGAGCACCAAAAACATTATTAACTCTTAAAATAGTTCCCATTTGATATGGAACTAAAGATGAATCAACTGTTTGTTTATCTCTTGGTTTGGGAACATCTATCATTGATACACCACCAAGAGTTACATCATATCCCTTTACATATGCCTTTCCAGCAGATACTTTAACACACATTAAATCATCTGATGGTGTATTTTGTTGATCTGTTACTTCATTTGATCTAAAAATACCTTCATTTGATATACCATCATTTAATGAATTAAAGACTTGAACATCGAATGGTGCTACTGAATAATTTCCAGATTCATCATATGTTCTTGTGGCAAAATAATCTCTTATTAAAGAATAGTCTGATTTTTTGACCATCTTTTTGATTTCACCTTCATCTATTCTTAAAAGTTCGATAAAGTTTGTATCATTAAAGTCTGTTAAACTTTTCTTTCCTAATGTTGTGGTTATTTTTAATCTATCAGCACCTGGTGCAGCAAAGTTTGAAAATCCTCTTGCATTATCATATAGAGAATCATCATTTTTAGCAGTAATTAACTGCTCATCAATGTTTAAACCAACTCTATATGATGGACTATTTGAATATGGATCTAAAACAATTTTATCTGTAGATACATCTACAAAATTTCCCCTAATAAAATATGTTCCAGAAGATATACCAACTGCAGAACCAATGGCAGAAGCACCAGTATCTACTAATGTAAGAACTGTTTCTCCTTCATTAATTGCAGTATTACCATAAGTAAAAGACTCTTGAACTATTAATTTTTCACCATCATCCAAATATGATATTTGATTATCATTTCCAGACTCCAAATATTTTACATATATTGTTAAATCATCTATTTCTGTACCAGTTCCTACTAATTGATAACTATCAATTGTTAAAACAATACCAGAAGTCTGACCTTTTAATTTTAGACCAATCAACTGTTCTAAGTATAAGGTAACTGGAATACCTAAATGAGTTTCTAATATCCTTACTGAAAAGTATTGATTGTCATAATTAATATTACCAGGTATCACCATAGACCCATCTTTAAAGATGTGACTACCAAATGATTCAATTTGATTTTGAAGGATTGATTGAGACTGTGTTAATTCTCTTGCTTGAACAGGGAATCCTGGTTTAAATAGGACTTTGTAAAATTTATCTTCCTTATTAAAATCATCATAATAAGGACTTATATTTAAATTCGTTTTTTGTGGCATTTTTTAAAATTCCAAGATGATTTTAATGTCTTCCTTTTGTCTAGGGTTTCTAGTNACTAATGGTCGATTNTCTAAGTAAATTATTTCACCTGACTTTTTATTTATCTCAGGAGAAGCAAGACCATTTGTGAAGTTAACTCCCAAAGATATTACCTTGTTTCCTGATGGATTAGTACTTATTCCAGTAAAGTTTTGATCTACAGTAGCAGAAAATCCACTTGTGGATATTATACTTTCAGCCGAAGATTCAAATGCTAAAACTTTAGACCCAGTTGTAATTCCAACATAATCTGTCTGATCAGCACTAGTCTGATTAAAGAATAGTGATCTATCTTGATAATACTTAATCACATCAGTGTCTGTATCATAAGAAACGATGTATCCCTCTGCTGTTCCACCAGTAACTGTTTGTCTAATTTTCTCTCCAATAACTGGAGTTCCAGTTGGAGAAACAATTTTTATTGCATTAACTGATGAAAAATCATTTGCAGTGTATATTGATGTTGATCCAATAGATGTTGGATTCTTTATAATACTAATTTGTGCAAATTTAGTATCTGTTGGAAAATCTTTAGTTGAATCATCAAATCTTGCATAAACTAAAATTTTATCNGTTCCCAATTCTTTATATAAATCANANCCATGACCTCTGGATGGTGGAATAATAGGAATTAATTTAGCAAAATTACCCACAGATACACCTGAATTACCAAGTGGACCTAAGTCAACCATTCCATAAGTATATCCTTGACCACCTGAAGAAACAACAGTTTTTATGATTTTACCATTACTATCAGTGTCAATAACAACCTTTGCACCTGTTCCATCTCCAACAATATCAACTTCTTTACCAACAACATTTTGAGAATATCCAAAACCTTGTTTATCAATATAAACTTTTTTGATTTGGTTATTGTTTATGGTTGAGTCTCCATTCTCTCTTACAGATTGTATTTGAGTTTCAGATGAAGTCGGCCAATTACTAGGGACTGAAATGTATTCAGTTGAATCAAATTTTATAATATCACTTGGGGGAACAGTAAAAAGATACTTCCAAACATAACCATCACCACTCTCTCCTGCTCTTGATGGTTCTAAATCAGTAAATAAAGGTTCATCCTGTGATGCATTTCCTGTTGAACTAATGCCAGTAGAACCATTATCAATACAAATATATACATCAAAGTTTTTATTAATTACATAGTAATTTGCTGCATATAATCTTGTAGAGTTTGTTACTGGTGATGGATTAGTAACACTATAATCATGTCGATATATTTCGTATCTTGTACCTTGTGTCCAATCTCTTCTTGTTATTAATCTTCTTATATTTGCACTAGTAACCTTTTTACCAAATATCTGAGTGTCTCCACTATGATCTACATAATTAAAATTATCTGTTGGACTTGGTGTGTTTGTATTCCAATCTGTCGTTCTACCAAAACCAACCGCAAGAGTTGGATTGGCAAGACCTAATGTAATATAATATGAATTTGCAGAGTCATCCACTGTCTCTACAAAGTTGTTTGCATTTAGAATTCTAAATTGATCTGTTACAATTGCAGCCATATCATTAGCTTTTTTCTATATTTATACTACCCAAGATCCTTTCTTAATGAACCACTGTCTCTAAGACCGAAATCTCTTCTCTGAATAGATGGGTAAGTCGTTAATCCAGAGTCTATTGTTAAACCAGTTACTCCAATTGATACGGGATTTGATCCTCTGCTAAATCCAGAAAGTCTACCCCAAGAGAAACCACCAGTTCCAAATCCAACAGTAGCACCATTAATACCTGTTGTATTTACACCAGTATNTATATTACANGTAATAATACCNACANCAGNGNNNTANTCATTTATAAAGTAAATGTTATCAAGACAAGTTGTTCCTGTAGCAACTATAGTATTGTTATCACTAACAACAGAAGTTACTCCATGTCCAATTTTTGTACCAAATATTACAATTGGATATCCAACTTTTAACTGACTTGCAGTTGAATTTGGATTATTTACGAAATCTGGTTCAAGTGTAAATTTAAGTGCTAAAGGATGACCACCAATACCATCAGTAACTCCTATTCCTGAAATAATACCATCATATCCTTCAACAGTTGATATATTATCAATATCTTCTTTAATTGCTCTTGGAAGTTGAACAATCACTTGAGGAACTGATGTTGATGTATAACCAAATCCTGCGTTTGTTATTGTAGTACCTGTTATGACACCATTTGTTATTGTAGCAGTTGCAGTTGCAGTTGTTCCGACACCAACACCAATTGAATGAGGAGCAGATATTGATACTGAAGTAGTTGCTCCCACATAACCACTTCCACCATTTGTGATAGTGAGTGCAACTGTTCCACCTACTGAAACTGTTGCGGTTATTGCAGCAGGTGTGGGATCTGTTGCACCTACAATCAATCCACCAACACTACTTACAACTAAAGAGGAGAAATCTTCTTCATAGTTAAAGAATCTAGCATTATCTACAAATAATTCGTTACCAGTAGTGGATATATCATCTATTATTTTTGAAGTAGGATAAACTTGAGATTCAATTGAGTCCCTTGTTTTAAAAACAATTTCACCATTTATCTTCTTGTCAATTTTTTGTTTTGACCAACTTAAAGGTTTAAAGTTTCTCTCATCCACTCCCAACTCTGTATATAAATTGGTTTCAATTTCATCAGATGATCTTATGTCATAAACAACTCTTTTTTCTTGAGATGTTGTGATACCAGAGGTATCTTTGAACACTTGAACAACATCACCTTTTTTAATTGTTGGTGAAACAGAAGATCCAGCAGCAACCTGAATTGAATCAACACCATTTGTCCCTTTATAGAAGAATATATCAATAATATCGTCAGAGTCTGGTGCCACAGCAAATTCAAATGAAGTACCACCTTCAAATGTGTAAGATTCACCTGGATCTTGCACCACACCATTAACAAATATCAATAGTAGTGCATCCAAGTTAATTAAAGATGAATCTGGATTATCCTCATTAATTTCAAAACTTAAGAGACTTGCATTGTATATTAATGGGAATCTCTTTCTTTGACCATCTTGTAGTTCTTTTATTGAATCTATAAAATCAAAATCACCAAAATTCCAAGATGAGTATTGATCTTGGAATACCTCTGTCACGGTTAGTTCAAAATCATTTATCAATTGAGATGTATTTAAGAATCTATCTGTCACTAAACCTACTGGTTTAAATACATCACCAACTTTAAAATTGAAACCATTATTATCTAATCTAAAATTAGTAACTTCATAAGAAGTTGATCCTAAACCAACTGTTGTGTTTGCAGCACCAACTTCGATAGTTAATGTTGCTCCTGTACCTGTGTCAGTTGTTGAACCTATACCTCTTCTTGATATTCCAGTAATTGGAAGATTTTGATACGAAGGTGCAGAAACTTGAATTTGTGGTTCAGTATAACCAGTACCTGCATTATTGATAGTGAATTTAAGAGCACCACCTGTGCCTGTATTTGTAATACCTACGTTAACTGTGAATGTATTTGTTGTTTTTGAAGTAATTGCTAAAGTTTTGCCATGTGCAGGATCTCCTCCACCTGAACTTGGTGTTGGACCAGAACGGGGATAAGAATGATCGGTTGAGAAATTATCTTGAGCACATCTGAATACAAATCCATTTGTAGCAAGACCAACTGTATCACTTGTCGTTAAACCGTGAGATGCTTTTGTAATTACTAAATCTCCTGTTGCTGGATCATANGTGGCATTTGTAGGAGTAAGAGAAAGACCTCCAGTAACTGAAACAGCATTTGCTACTGCACTTACAAAAACGTGAGTATTAGAAACAACCTCTGCTGAAATATCTGCACTTGCTCCATTTCCAGATAAATCTGTAACAGCAACAGAAACTGGATTTCGGTATCCAGATCCAAAACTTAAATCTGATAAGTATTCGGTTGCAGTACCACCACTTGAATATGAATGAGTAACAGTGCTAGTTCCAACATTTGTTGTAAATGTTGTTGCTGATAATATTCCAGTTACACTAAATGATGTGGTAGTGGATATGCTTAGAGTAGGACTAAATGTTAAACCACTTAATCTAACAAATTCATTTATATTCCTAAATCCATGATTTCCAGAAGTTGTAATTTGAAGTTCACCAGTGGTATTATTAAAGGATGCATCACTGACTGTAAATGAGTTACCTGTAGTTGCAAGACCGACAATTCCAACTATTGCTCCGCTTCCATTTGTTGTTGCTTTGACTTTAGCAGGTGCTAAGTTTGCAACACCTAATCCACCAGTAGAACCTACTGAAACAATAACACCACCTCTTGGTAGTTGATTCTGATTAACATCATCATCACTAATAATTAAAGTTCCATTAGATGATGTGATACCTGTAAATGATACTTGACTAACACCACCATTTTCTAAAAATTCATAATTATTNCCAAGATTGTTAAATGTTGTTGGAGTTTGGAATATACCATTTAATAAAAGAATACTACTTCCTGTTTGAATTCCAGTAGTATTTGCTCCACCCACTGCTAAATCAAACGTTTGTCCAATACCAGTGAAACTATCAGAAATATCATCAAATATAGTATTTGTGGCATAACTTTGTCTAAGATATACTCTACCATTAAATGTTGATCTTTCTGGATCAAGATTTGCTTCTGTTTTTATAGTATTATTTGTTCCTCTGGGAGGTTCTGTAAAATGAACTGTGCTGTCCACAATATTGTATACACCAGAGAATAATCTTGCAGTGTCACCAGAACTATGGTTTGTGGAGGCAGATCCTATCGCACCTCTTTCAACTTCAAATAATTTAACAGATCCAGTTTCAGTTATAGGACCAACATTTGTTGTTCCCAAACCAACATTTGTAACCTGCATAAATTCATTATTAACTTTGATCACATCATCAGAAGTGATTGATGAAATACCAGTTACACTGAATATTGTTTCACTATTTGTTATATTGTATTCTAACTCAGTCGTGATTGGTGTAAATGCCATAGGAGACTGAATAACACCATCAATTGACATTAATGCTTTTTCATTCTTCTTAAACATCTCAAATTCATGAGCATTTCCTACNCCAGCACCAGTNATTGTTAGTGATCTTCCTGCAANAGCATCTGGNTGTGTTTTTGCAACTTTTAATTTATCTTTNTTAATTCTAATAGCATAAAGTTCTGATGGTAGTAATCCACCTGAAGTAGTGATACCTGCTAAAGATATTCCTAAGAATGTAGATCCTGGTGCATATGTTAATCTTTCACCAGTTTCAAAGAAATGATCCTTAATTGTAAATATTCCAGTTGATGCATCTAAGGTTGATATATCTGCTGGATTAAATTGTTTTTGGAATATTGGTGTTGAGTCACTTTGA
>FUFK010019882.1_pt1 | contig 10154 bp, 9 predicted proteins | sample 1021851 | NCBI WGS metagenome assembly FUFK01 (sample SAMEA51879418, study PRJEB19060) | metagenome
TTATTCTTGAAAAATTCAAAGAAAAAAAAATTGATATTTCATCCTACTTAGAAGTGGTTGCATTAAATAGTAAAATTGTTTCCAAATAAATAACTAAAAAGTATAATGCCATTAACAGAACTCACTAAGATTACGGGTCCAGGTATCAAGACTGATACTAACTGGGTTGGTAATAATGCGAATTACACTGGCATTGTAACTGCAACTAAATTTGTTGGTGATGGATCTGATTTAACATCTCTACCTGCTGGACTTGGAACTGCTATAAGTGCGGATGCTACTAAACCACTTAACAATATTTTTTATGTAAATGATACTTTACATGTGACTGAGCATTCATTGGTTGATGTTCCAGCGACCTCTTCAAATGCTTATACTCAGTATGCGAATATACAGGTTGAGGATAATGTTAATCTTACAGTTAATGATGACTGTAACTTTATACCTGATGTATTATCTCTTTTCCCGTAGTATAAATACAATTAACTTGGATATCCTGTAAATTAATGTCAAGAATTAGAGCGAATAAAATAACAAATAAAATAGGTACGGGTGCTGTTGAATTAGAAAAAGGTGCTCATCTTCCTATAGGAATGGGTATCACTGGTGCTGGTGGGGTGAATATAACTGGTGTTGTAACTGCAACATCGTTTTCTGGAAATGGTGCTTCATTAACTGGTATTGATGCCACAGCAATAAAAGATTCTGGTGGTAATGTAAAGATACAAGCACAAGCATCAGGAGCAGTATATACTGGTATTCATACTTTCACAACTGCACATGCTACAACATTTGTAGGAGCATTAACTGGAAACCCGACAGGAACTATTCAGACTGCTGCACAACCAAATATAACATCACTCGGTACACTTTCTTCTCTTAATGTAAGTGGAAATGTTAGTATTGGTGGAACATTAACATATGAAGATGTAGTTAATGTAGATTCAGTTGGATTAGTTACTGCAAGAGAAGGTATATTCTTACCTGATAATAAGAGGTTACATTTAGGAAACACTGCGGGAACTGGAGATTTACAAATATATCATAATGCTACAGACTCACGAATTCATAGTTTAACTAACCTTTTAAGTATAAGAGCAAACTTATTTGATATTAGAAGGTATACGGATGCTCAGTATTTTGCGAATTTCACCTCTTCTGGAGCTGTAGAACTCTACAAATCAAACAATAAAAAGTTAGAGACTACTAATTCTGGTATAACTGTAACAGGAACAGTCGCTGCAACAGCATATACAGGTGATGGTTCAGGATTAAGTGGTATTTCAGTCGGGATATCAACCGAAGCATTAACAACTGCTGGAACAACAGTCACATTAGACTTATCAAAAGACGATCATAAGATTACGAAGAGTGGGACATATACAATAACTTGTACAGGAGGTGCAGAAGCATCATCACATACTTTAAGAATAGTTAATTCTGGTATCGCAACAGTCGGATTCAGTACATATTTCTTATTCCCATCAGGAGGTACACCAAATTTACCAACAACAAGTGGAGCGATAAGTTTAATTTCATTTACAGTTCATAGAGCAGGTGCAGTCGGGGTCTCTACTCAACTATTGAGTGGTGCATCAGTAAATTTTAGTTGAGGTTAGCTAATGGGAAGATTTAGTGCTTTACCAACCGCTGCCATAACAGATGATAGTGCAGTAGGTGGGCAGATAATACAAGGAAGCCTTATATTTCATGATGATCATGCAACTTTTTTCCATCGGGATATGGTTGGTGGAAATCGAAGAACTTGGACTTTATCTTATTGGACAAAATTATTAGATGTTAATTTAACTTCATCTCAAAGATTTTGGTCAGCAGGAGATAGTGGTAGTGGAGATGTTTTAAAATGTGAGTATTATAGTGGTGCGAACACAAGACAAATAGGATTTATAGATAACAATCACGCTGGATCTGGTATAAGATTTACAACAGATGCTCATCTTCAAGATAATGCTTGGTATCATATAGTGATGGCAGTTGATACAACATTAGGGACTGCTGCAGATAGAGTAAAAATATACATCAATGGGGAAAAGCAAACCCTATGGTCAAGTGGGTCAGAGCATAATCATCCACCAGATCAAAATTATCAAACTGCAATGAATAAAGCAAGTACTGGACTTGCGTTTGGTCGTGCATATGCATTTGGTGCTGGTTCGGCAACACATTTTGAAGGTCAAATGTCACAACTTTATTTGGTTGATGGGCAGCAATTAGAAGTTACAGAGTTTGGATATACAGAAAGTCAAACAGGAATATGGAGACCTAAAAAGTACACTGGAACATATGGTACAAATGGATTTTATTATCCGCTAGATGGTTCACATCATATCACCAAGGATTTATCTGGTAATGGTAATGATTCCATACCATATAATTTAAGGGGTACAGTACCATTGCATATGGCGACTGGTGGATTACCAATTCTGAATACTAATAAAGGTGGAACTGTTGCTCGTCCAGGCGTTAGACCAGATCCTCTTGCAAGTAATATTGTTCTTGCTCTACCTCTTTCAAATAGATATCAGGCAATTGGCACTGATGTACATCATCTTATTAAAGGAAGTGGATCACCAAAAACTCTAACAAATACTGGTTCGGTTGGTTCTAATGCTTCTTATTTTAATTTTTATGGTAGGTCTGGTTGTGCGAATATAGAAAATGCATCCAATCAAAAAATTGATATTTCTCCAAGTGATGATTTCAATATGGGCACTGGAGACTTTACGATTGAGTGTTGGATTTATCCAAAGAGTGCTGGTGCATCAGATGGAAGTATTTTTGTTACACATGATGGCGGTTCTAACACCAACACATATTTTGCATTCAACTATAGTCCTAATACTGGGAGATTTAACATTTATTTAAATACAGGTGGTGCTGCTTGGTCTCCTGCAGCAGAGGAGGGAATGATAGAATATTTAAAATGGAATCATGTTGCACTTGTAAAACATTCTAATGTGGTTAAATTATATGTAAACGGACTTGCGATTGGATCTTATAATCACACTGGACAGGTAGGTTTTACTGCAGGAAATACCACCATATGTCGAATNGGTGGTGGTGGNAGTAGTTCATTAAATGTATACATGCAAGATATGCGTATCTATAAAGGAGTTGCAAAATATACAGATACCTTTACTTGTGCTTCGGTTGATTCAGCAATCATACCAGATTCTCCATCAGGTCTTGCAGTTCCAAGAAAATTTAAACCATCAATATCTGGTTCAGTAGGTTTTGATGGAACTTCAGATAAAATAACAGCCAACAGCACTGATTTTGTTTTTGGAACTGATGATTTTACAATAGAAGCTACGGTATATAAAACTGCTATGTCATTTAATGGAAGTAATAGAGCGTTTATTTTTGGACAGACAGATAATGATGCAGGTGGTAGATCTGGTGTAGCATTTGGTTATCAAAATGGGGGATTATGGTTATTACAGGGTAATGGTAGTACTTGGAATGTAGAAACGACAGTAGATGTTTTTCCAACAGATCAATGGGTACATATTGCTGTATCAAAATCAAGTGGGACAACAAAATACTTTATAAATGGTAAATTAGTTTATACTTATAGTACTAATATAAATTTACCTGCTGATAATAATGGTGATATATCAATAGGTAGCATTAACTCTACATCAATGGATTGGGATGGTTATATATCCAACTTTAGAATAATCAAAGGAACAGCATTATATACATCAAGTTTCACACCTCCGTCAGAACCTCTTACAAATGTTACTAATACCAAACTTTTATGTTGTCAAGATAAATATTCAGTAACCGCTAAAGCTGTAGGTCCGACTCTTTCAAAAGGAGGAAATGTTTATACATCTGATTTCAGTCCTTATAATGATGATACAGTAAGTCGTGCATCTTCTTATCCTTATTTCAATCGTTTACGTGCCCGTAGAGCAGGAATAGTAGAGCATGCAAGTTTATTTTTACAAGGTAGTAATTACGCATTACAATTTGCAACAGCTATTTTTGGTCCAGGTTATATAACGAGTGGAAAATATATTTGGGAGGTTGATAACTCAGGTGGTAATGGAACTTCTGTACAGTACATAGGTATAAACTCTGTTTTTGATCAAGGTGCTGGTGAAATATTTTCACAAGCAAATAAAACCATTCTATCAAGTCACTTATATAAACTCTTTAATCAAACTAGTTCTACAAGTAGAACAAATGAAGGACAGGGTACGATGACTTTTCTTCTTGATGTAGATAATAGAATTTTACAAGGATATTATGATACAAGATTAATCTTCACAGATACGAGTATACCTAATGCAAGCACTACAAATTATGCACCATTTACATTTACAACTAATGATGGTTATAGTGGCACCCATTGGTGTGATGCATATTTCAATTTTGGACAAAGACCTTTTATATTCACACCACCTGAAGGTTATGAAACAATATCATCTGCACATATAGAACCCCCTAGTATTCTCAATCCAAAGAAACATTTTGAATGTTTAACTTATACACCTAACTCAGGTGGTTTAACAGTTACTGGTTTAGAATTCAAACCAGATTTACTTTGGTTTAAAAGTCGTAATCAGGCTTATCATCATTATATATTTGATGTTGTCCGTGGAACAGGTGCTGTATCTATGAGACCTTCCGATACAACTCCTGAACCTGCAAGTGGAGATGCAACTGCAGTTAATGAATTTTTAACTAATGGATTTTATTTGGCAGGTGCTAGTGGTATTAATGATAATGGTTCAGGTGGAGATGGTTGTGTTGCTTGGGCTTGGAAAGGAGGTTCTCCANTAACTTCAAGTGGTGGTNGTGTAAGATTTGATGGTGNGAATGGTACAAATCTACACATAGCTAATCATGCAGATATTCAAATAGGATCTACATCGAATTGGACTATCGAATTTTGGTTGAAGAGAACAGCAGCATATTCTGACTATGATGTTATAGTTGGTAAAGGTACAAGTGGCACTTATGAATGGTTTGTAGAAGGATTCGCTGATGGATCTGTAAAATTCTTGTATAGTGCTAATGGAAGTACAACTTGGTCTGGAACACACACAATAATGTCATCATCAGTACTTGACCGTTGGTATCACATTGCGATTGTTAGAAATGGTTCAGGTGCAAATAATTTTAAAACTTATGTAGATGGAAGTCAAACTTTCCAAACAACAGCATTTAATATTTACGCTGGAACAGCAAATTTAGATATTGGTGGATATGGTGGTGCTGCTGCACAAGATCCTCCAGTAGTAATAAGCAATCTAAGAATAGTAAAAGATACTGCTGTTTATACATCGAACTTTACTCCACCTACCTCTCCTCTTACAAATATATCAGACACAAAACTCTTATGTTGTCAGACAATTAGAAATGCAACTGAAGCGGCTGTATCTCCAGGTAGTATTACATCAAATGGTGGATGTCATGCTACGAGTATGAATCCATTTGATGCTTTCTCTAAGGACGGAGTTGGATATATGAGTGCATCTGCAGCTGGAATTACAAATGGAACTCAACCACTTACTGGAGCATCTATTAACACAAAGGCTGGATTTTCAATAGTTTCATATTGTGGAAATTCTGATGGTAATAGTACATTTGGGCACGGACTTAGCCAAGCACCAGAAATATTTTTCCTTAAATCAAGAGATAATACTGAAAATTGGAGGGTTTATTATACTACTGCGGATGGATCATATGATTTCATGTATCTGAATACAAATGGTGCTGTAAATCACTCAGGATATGCTTTACCTAACGCTACTGTTCTCAATAAAGCNGATGATGCTAATGAAAAAATGATAGCATATTGCTGGCATTCTGTACCAGGATATTCTAAAATGGGCTCCTATTATGGAAATGGAAGTACAGACGGAAAATTTGTATACACTGGGTTCAAACCTGCCTTTGTTCTTTTGAAAAGACATACTGATTCTACAAACAATTGGGAAATAAGAGATAATAAAAGAGTTACAAATAATCCTAATAATGAAAGATTATTCCCTAATACAAATGATACTAAATCAGTTGGAGAAGGTGTTGATTTCTTTAATAATGGTTTCAAACTAAGAAACAGCGGTACTGGATCTAATTCTAATGACAAAGTTTATATTTACATGGCATTCGCAGAGCAACCATTGACAACTCAATATGGAACTCAGTCAAATGGAGAATAAATAATTAAAAAGATATGGCATCAGAGATACGAGTTAATAAAATCAATAATCGTGTTGGTCTAGGAACAGTCACCTATACTGACACAGGTATTATCGTATCTGGAATTGTAACTGCAACATCAGCAGTTATAAGTGGACATACTGATGTAGGTAGCAATTTGAATATTGCTGGAATATCAACATTTAATAATGCTATTAATGTTGCGAATGGAACGATATCAAGAACTTCTACAGGCAGTAAATTAATTTTTCAGACAGATCTTGAAACACGTTTATTTCATTCTTCTAACAATAATGTTAAACTTACTTTTTATGGAAGTGGTGAAACACTCAGAGGATCTATTGAAGCTCAAGCCACTCAAATACAAATAAAAGATAGTGGAGGTAGAAGTGGTCTAGTCGTTGCTCATGGTGCTGAATCGAGATTATATTTTAATGATCATGAAAAATTTAGAACCACTAACACTGGAACAGTAGTAACTGGAATTCTAACTGCAACATCATTTAGTGGTGATGGGTCAAGTTTATCAAATCTACCTGCTGGTGCTCCTGTTGGTGGTGCATCAACAAATACAGTATTCTTTGAGAACGCAAAAGAGGTTGCAGTCAACTATCAGATTACTTCAACAAAGAATGCAATGAGTGCAGGACCAATTGCAATTAATGCTGGAATTGCTGTCACTGTTCCATCAGGATGTTCTTGGACTATCGTATAAATATTGATGAGGAAATAATCTTATGCCAGTAACTATTAACGGAGACGGAAGTATCACAGGATTAACTGCAGGAGGTTTACCATCAACTGCATTAACTGGTACATTACCTAATGCAACATTTCCTGCAACTCTTCCAGCAGTAAGTGGAGCAAACTTAACTGGTATTAGTGCTAGTGTAACTGCAACGAATATGCCAGCAGGAACTATAGTTAAATATCAACATACAACAAGTACAACAAGGACAAATATAACTTCAACTCAAAGTTGGACAACATTTTCTGGAACTCAAGTTGATTTTACTCCAACTTTTTCAAATAGTAAATTGGATTTGACTTGGACTTTTGCTCTTGAAGCCGATCAGAATGTAAATGGAATTGGTTTTAGAATTTATAGAGAGTCTCCAATAGGAGGTAGTGCTTCTTCATTAGGAGAGTCATATCAACACTCACATTGGGGTACAGGTTCTTGGACTGGTCCTGGTCAAATTGTTTTAAATTGGAACGATTCACCTGGTGTAACTACTCCTGTCAGATATTATGTACAAGGGTATCGAGAGCAAGGTAACGCTTTATATATTAATTATGGACAAGACGCTCTTGGTATTTGTATGAAAGTAATGGAGATTAGGCAGTGAGCGAACTTAATTTTACACATTCAAATGGTAATAAGGTCAAGTTAACAACACCTGATACTTTAGCTGCAAATAGAACATTCAAGTTACCTGGAGCCGACGGGACTGCAGGGCAAGTTTTGCAGACAGATGGAAATGGAAATTTATCGTTCGTTAATCCACCAACAAATACTCCAGCATTTTTTGCATATTGGAATGCAAACAATAGTATGACAATAACAGATAGTACTGATACAAAAGCAACTTGGTTAACTGCTGAAGAGTTTGATACTGATAATGCTTATAATACATCAACTCAAACATTTACAGTGCCTTCTGGAAAAGGTGGATATTACACTTTTAACGCAGGAGTTCAGATGTACTCAAATGGTAATTCTTTAAGAACTGTTATAATAAGATTAAGAAAAAATGGATCTTCATCTTGGGCTGCATCTCAATATAGTCAGGTTATGAATGCTGATGAAAACAGAATGAGACACCATCAAGCACATCTTCATGCTGTATTAAATCTTGCTGCTGGAGATACTATTGAACTTATTTGTTGGGGAAGAGTTCTAAATAATTCACTATACATTAGTAATGATGCGAGTGGTGTAAAATCTAATTTCCTTTCAGGATATAAACTAATTTTATAATTATGAGCACATTAAAAGTAGACGCAATCAGACACAATAGTGCAACGAGTGATGCAATCACAACTCACTCAGATGGAACAGTATCCGCAAAAATAGTTGATGTTGCAGGAAGTCAACTCTCTAATCGCAATGTCATAATCAATGGTGCCATGACAGTTAGCCAAAGAGCCACTTCATCATCATACACTAGTGGTGGTACTTTTCCTGCATTAGATAGATTTAAGGCAATTGCCAATTCCTCTATGACAGTTAATACTACAATATCTCAAACAGCAGATAGTCCAGATGGTCTTGGATATTGTTTAAAAGTATTAGTTAACGCTTCACAAACACCAAGTGGTAGTGAAAATTTTATAATTAGATATTCTGGAGAGGAGCAAGATATGAAAAGATTTGGATATGGAACATCAGAATGTAAAGAAGCAACTATCTCATTCAGTGTAAAATCTAACAAAACTGGAACATACTCTGTACAAATTTATCTTGGTAATTATGTTCCCAACATAATAAAAACTTATACTATAAATTCTGCAAATACTTGGGAACGTAAAACTATTACTCTTCCAACTTATACCACATCTTTTACGCATCTTGCTGATAATGCTATCGGATTGATGATTGACTGGCACCTATCATCTGGTCCAGATGATATTGTTGGTACTACAGGATGGCAAACCGCTGCTGGTAATGCGAGAGCAGCTACGGGACAAGTAAATTTATTAGACGCAACTAATAACTATTGGCAAATGACAAATGTTCAACTTGAAGTTGGAGACACAGCAACCTCGTTCGAGCACCGCAGCATCGGAGATGAACTCGCTCGTTGCCAACGATACTGTGTAGCTTATGGTGGTGATGATGAAGTACATCTAGGAACAGCACATGCATATAATTCTACTAATATAAATTTATCAGTACACACACCAGTTCCTATGAGATCAAAACCAAGTGCATATGCAGTGACAGTGCCAAGTGGTGGTGATGCTGGTTTATGGGTACAATCATATATGGGAGCGAATGGAAATAAAAGTAATGCTAGTATATCTGTAGGAGATTCAGGAGGCACTTGTAAAGATTTAACTGCTTTTCGTATATATCTTTCAAGTGCACATAGTGGTTTAAGTGCAGGACAGGCATTATGGGTTCACACATTACTGAATGCTAAATTTATTTTATCTGCAGAAATCTAACTTGACACTTTGAAAACCCTGATATATAATAAGTAAAAATTGAAAATAACATGGAATTGACTGATCATCAAACTCATTTAAAATCTGTAACTGAGCAAGCACAAGGTCTGATCGATGAGATAAATCAACTTGAAGCACAGGCAAAAAATAAAAGAGATATGCTTTTAAAACTTCAAGGTATCATTGAATACTTACAACAAACTGGTGTTGAAATGCCTAAAGAAGTACCTGCTCCACCTGAAGTTCCTGTCACAACTCCTGAACCAGTTGAATCTTGATTATAAATAGAAAAAAAGATTAAAATTTAGATGGCATATATTGGTCGTCAGCAATCACCAGGTTCGTTTATCAAACTTGATGACTTAAGTTCACAATTTAATAATAGCACTACTCAATTTTCTTTGAAGGTTGGTGGTCAACCATTTTTTGCTGGTAATCCATATACATTACTAGTATCTCTTGGCGGTGTAATTCAAGAAGCAATCACTGCATTTACAATTGTAGAAGATAAAATAAATTTTGCATCAGCACCAGTATCAGGTGCTAACTTTTTTTGTGTAGTCCTTGCGACTACAAATGTCAATCCATTAACAACATTAACTATAGGTGCAAGAGCAGGTGCTCATCTAATGGATTTACACGGAAGGTCGATGACTGTAACAGATCGTAGTGGAACTGCACATCCCATCGCTTTTAACCTAGCATAAATAAAAAGAAAGCTTTAACGATATAATGGCGAATAGATTTCCGTTAGTATTAAATACAAGTTCTAATCAACTTCAAGA
>FUFK010041201.1_pt1 | contig 10153 bp, 14 predicted proteins | sample 1021851 | NCBI WGS metagenome assembly FUFK01 (sample SAMEA51879418, study PRJEB19060) | metagenome
GAAAAAGTTCAAGAAACGAACTTACAAAGCAAGAACGTGCTTTAGCTACTTACGAATTATTATTAAAGAAAACTACTGTACAACAGGGAGATTTAAACAGAACACAAGATAGCTTTGCTAACAAGTCTAGAAAAGCACAAGCACAAGTTAAAGAGCTTAAGGTGCAACTAGGCCAGGAATTATTACCTATAGCCGAACAATTATTGCCAGTTATAGTTGATGTAGTTCAGGAAGTAGGTCCATCTTTAATACAAGCAATAAAAGGTGTTGCTCCGTTTATATCATCTTTAGCCGAAATATTTGGATTATTAGCACCTCCTATTATTGCAATTATAACTTTATTACTTAATGCTTTGGCTCCTGCATTTAAAAAGTTTACAGAGTTAGCTAATAAATTTTTAAAACCATTTATTGAAAATTTGCCTAAGAATTTTGAAAAAATGATTAATAAAATTATTGGAGGCTTTAATAAATTTGCAGACAAGCTTAATAGCTTTGCAAATAAAGCTCAAAAAATATTAAGTAAAATAGGTATTAAAGTTGATATTCCAAAATTAAAAACATTTGAAAAAGTTAATTTTGGTTTAGGAAATAATGAAACAGCGTCTTTAGTTTCNGCTGATGATATAGACGCNCAAAGAACAGCTGCTGGATTACTAGCAAGCGCTTCATCAACTGCAGCTGCAGCAACAGCAACTACAGAAGCAGGAATAACAATAAATAACTATGCACCAATTACAACGGATCAGGAAGCCAGCGATTTATTTGCTAGAGGTGCCAGAGAATTTAAACGTCAAAATGGCGGTGCGGCTAGAATAGATATTTTATAATGGCTCAGCCTACAGTAAGAGTTCGAATAGGTTTTACTCAAAATACTTTTACTTTAGATGATTTAGTTAGAGGAGTCCTTGATAGCGGAGAGTTAGGAGGAGCCGTAGAATTAACTGATGTAACTAGCGACGTTCAAAGCGTTTCTATTAACAGAGGAAGATCAAGAGATTTAGAAACATTTTTTGCTGGTAATTGTTCTGTAAGATTGTTAAATAATTCACGTAAATATGAAAATACCAATACGTCAAGCCCTTATAGTCCAGGTATTGAGCCGCTTATAGCAATTCATATTGACGCCACAACAGACGGAGGCAGTAATTATAAAGATTTATTTGTAGGGTTTGTAACTGATATTAATTTAANTTATCCAGACAAAAATAACTCATTTGCTGATTTTGTAGCCTCTGACGCATTTATGAAATTAGCTAATACTAGTTTAATAAATGCTTCATTTTCAAGCACAGATAGTGGATCATTAGTAGGTGCGGTTTTAGATAATGCTAACGTAAAATTTAGTGCTGAAAGAAATATTGAAACAGGTATTTCAACTATGCAATCTTTAAGCGGAATTAGTGAAAATACGTTGTCAGTATTACAAAATATTGAGCGAAGCGAAAACGGTTTATTATTTATGTCTAAAGATGGTAAATTAACATTTAAATCAAGGCACACAACATTTGTTAGTTCACCGGTTGCAACTTTTAGCGATGACGGAAGCGACGTTCCTTATTTACGCGTTGATTATATAAATGATGATAATGAAATATTTAATATAGTTTCTTTACAAAGAATATCCGGAAGTGCCCAAACAGTTCAAGATACCGGATCGCAAGGAAAATATTTAGTTAGAACATTAAGTAGAACAGGCTTATATAACAATAGTGATACTGAAGTTTTAGACGCAGCAAATTTTTTATTAGGTAAATTTAAAGACGCTCTTATACGGTTTGATAATTTATTAGTTGACTTAACAGAAGCGACTACAGCTAATCAAAATACCGTACTTGATAGAGAAGTTGGAGATATAGTAAAAGTTGAGCTTACGCCGCCTGGAGGAGGATCACCGGCTCAAATAACTTCAAACGAAATAATAGATAGTATAAGTTATAGCATAACTCCAAGCGTATTTACGTGCGCATACAAATTATCTAATGCTGATGTTCAAGCCTTTATGCGTCTTGATAATTCTTTATTTGGTGTTTTAGACACAGATAAATTAGGTTATTAATAACGCATTTATTATTACCCATGAGCAGGAAGATAAAATAAAAATATGGCAAACGGATTTAAAGTATTTTCAGTTGGCGAAGTATTAACAGCAGCAGACGTAAACGATTATTTAATGGAACAAAGTATTGGTATTTTTGCTAACAGTACGGCTAGAGACGCACAAATTACATCACCTATAGAAGGTCAATTTTGCTATTTAGCAGACAGTAATGTATTGCAATTATATAACGGAAGCAGTTGGGCAAATTTTATTGGTGAGGGCGATATAACGGGCGTTACTGCTGGTACAAACCTAAGTGGCGGCGGTGCTTCTGGTGCAGTTACATTAAATTTAGCTATTGATAGTGCGGTAGCTTTTGCAGACCAAACCGCAAGTGCAATTATACTTAAAGATTATGCAGAAACGGATGTAGCAATTTCTTCTGGGGCAACATTAGCAATAGATTTAGCAAATGGAAATACAGGCAGTGTAACACTTGGTCATAACGTTACAGATATAGATTTTACAAACGTACCTACCAATGGTACTTCAACATTTACGTTAAAAGCAACGCAAGATGGCACTGGCAATAGGACTATGGCCATTAATGCGATTACAGTTAATGGCGGTGGCAACGTTACAGGATTAACAGCGGGCGGCTCTGGTTTAACATTAAGCACAGGCGCAAATGAAGTTGATTTAGTTACATTTTTATTTTTTGACGCAGGTACGCCACTTATAAATTCATTATTAGATTTTAGTTAAGGAGTAATATGCCGTTAGGTGCAGCACGATTTGGACTACAATCAACAAAAGCGCCATTGGAAGTATCTTATTTAGTTATTGCTGGTGGCGGAGGCGGTGGCGCTGATCAGGGCGCTGGTGGCGGTGCCGGGGGTTATAGAAATTCATTTGCTAGTGAAACTTCCGGACGTGGTGCTAGTACAGAAACACCTTTAGCATTAGATGTATCAACAAATTACACAGTTACAGTTGGTGGTGGTGGTAATGGTGCTACTTCACCAAATGATAATGCACAGCAAGGTAGCTCTTCCGTGTTTGCAACAATCACATCAATCGGTGGTGGTAAAGGTGGAAACCTTTATAACGCAGGCGGTAATGGTGGTTGTGGTGGCGGAAAATCAGGTAGTGGAACTGCAGCACAAGGCTTTGACGGTGGAACGGGCAATAAAGCTGGAGGAGGCGGCGCTGGTGAAGCAGGAAACACAGACGGGTCAAAAGAGGGCGGTGACGGTTTAAGTTCATCTATTACAGGTAGCGCAACTACACGAGCAGGTGGCGGCGGCGGTGGACAATCAACTGCTGGATCAGGTGGAACAGGCGGGGGCGGCAACGGCGGTAATGATGGCTCAGCCGGGTCAAATGGCTCAACGAATCTTGGTGGCGGAGGCGGTGGCGGTGCCGATGTTAGAAATGGTGGCGCTGGTGGCAGGGGAATAGTTATTTTACGTTATCCGGCAGACTATACTATTACAATAGGCTCCGGTCTTACTTGTTCAGACGCAAATAGTTCAGTAGGAACTGATGAAAAAAAAGCTACAATAACAGCTGGTAGCGGAAATGTTAGTTTTACATAATGGCTTACTACGCATTACTTGATGAAAATAATATAGTAACACAAGTAATTAGTGGTATTGACGAAGATGATACAAGTACATTACCAAGTGAATTTTCAAGCTGGGAAGAATTTTATGCCGACTTTCATAGTCAAACTTGTAAAAGGACTTCTTTTAATACTATCGGTAATGAACATATAGACGGCAAAACTGCATTTAGAGGTAATTATGCTGGTATTGGATTTACGTACGATCCGGTTAACGATGTATTTTATTCAGCAGAGCCAATACAAGACGGTAAAACTTTTACATTAAATCAAACAACTTGGTTGTGGGAAAGAAACGATTAAAACAATAAATAAGTTACAATTTATTTATGACAAAAAAATTATTAGTATTTGGGTTGTCAGGCTCTGGTAAAACAACATTTGCTAAAAAATTAGTAAAACAATTAAATAATACAATAGATCATTATGAAGCTGATAAGGTTAGAGAAGCATTTAATGATTGGGATTTTAGCTGGATGGGTAGAGAAAAACAACATAGGCGAATGCTATATTTAAGTAATTTAAGTAAATTAAATAATAAATCCTCAATATGTGATTATATAAACCCTTATGAAAAAAATAGAAATGATTATGATATAAAAATATTTATGAATACTGTTAATAGTAGTAATTATGATGATACAGACAAAATATTTGAAATACCTAAAAAAGTAGATTATGAAATTAATTCTTTTGATGAAGAATTAAATTTAGACATAATTAAAAAAATTGTAAATGGACTATAAAAAACCAACAGTAATGCTGCTAGGTAGGTGGCAACCGTTTCATAACGGGCATTTAGCGTTATTTAAAAAAGCATTAAAAAAAACAGGACAAGTTTGTATTATGGTCCGCGATACGGGCGGCATAGATGAAAACAACCCTTTTAATTTTGCTTATGTTAAAGAAAAAATAGAAGATAATTTATTGCCTAAATATAAAAATAAATTTGAAATTATATTAGTTCCAAATATTACAAATATAAGTTATGGCCGTGATGTAGGTTATGCAATAGAAGAAATAACATTACCAAAAGAAATACAAAATATTTCAGCTACACAAATAAGAAATAATTTAAAATGAAATATATATATTTTTTATCAGGTTTACCACGCGCTGGTAATACATTATTGTCATCAATTCTAAATGAAAATCCAAATATATATGCAACTGGTAAATCTGCAAATGTAGAAATTATGCACAGAATATTTAGCATTAAAGAAACAGATATATATAAAGAATACGAACAAGAAACTGGTGTAAATAATATATTAGAAAATTATTTTGCTAATTTTTATAAAAATATAAAAGAAGATTATGTTATTGAACGCGGTGAGTGGATTACACCATACAATTTGTCTGTATTAAGTAGTTATTGTCCAAACAACATAAAAATTGTTGTTATGACTAGAAAAATAGAAGACATTATAAAATCATTTTTAGGCGTGGCCAAAAGAAATAAAAATTATTACATAAATGAACAATATAATTTAAGCAGCAACGATTTAAATTACAAAACCGAAATAGATTATAAAGTTGATTTAATTATGCAAAATACACATTTATCTAATATGATCGCTTCTATTCATAAAATTCAGGAAAGCAATATAATAAAATTTATTGATTATGATGATTTAATTACAGATACAGTAAACGTTCTTAAAAGTATTTACAAATTTTATGAAATAGAATATTTTGAGCATAATTTAAAAAATATTAAGCAATTAAAAGGTTACAACGATAAATATTTTTATAATGATACACACACTATAAATACAAAAGAAATTACTAAAAGAAATTTAGAAATTAATTTACCAGAACATATTATTAGTAAATATAAACAATATAACTTAAATTTGTAAATTAAAATAAACTGTTTTTTTTAGTATATAATAAAAATAAACAGGGAGGACGTATGTCACTTAAAGACTTTGCAGAAGAAGCAAAAAAACACCCTATGGGGCAAAGAAGCTTTTTGCATAAAAATCCTGATATTTTAGCTGAAGCTAAATCATTATTAAAAGAAGCACAAGAAATAGGTATGAGTGATACAAATTTAGCTTTGTATATGTGCCAAAACTATCCTAAGCTTCAACATAGAAGCCATAATACTGTGCGGCGATGGTTTAAAGATATTAGGCTTGGCTTGTATGAGTAATTTAGAGGATTTTAAAAAAACTATAAGTCAAGAAAAAATATTATATAATAAACATAAAGTAGAGCACCCTCCAAAATTTATACCTGGCGTAAAATATAGCGAATCAACAAAGTCAGGTGAAATTGTTAGCTCGCCGCAGAAAAAAAACGAAATTGATTGGAAAGAGCAATTACGAAGTTATTTTGGTAAAGACGCTGATAAATATTCTGTAGTTCCGGGAACAGCCGAAATCAGATTTTGGGATAGCAATATTGGCGGCGGAAAAGTTGAAAGATTATTTTATTTTAAAGCAAAAATAATTTCTTCTGGCAATTTTGTTAAAGACGAAGATTTTAAAGCTTTAATGAAAGAAGCTAAGAAAAAACCTGCTGCTAAAAAAAATAAAATAAATATCGAGCAAACGTTTTGTATTGCTTTAAGCGATTGGCAAATTGGCAAAAAAAATACAGCAGCAACGGTTGATCGGTTTAATAATTATATTCCTAAAATAAAAGAGCAAATAAAAATGCTACAAAAAAGCAATAATGTAAATCAAATATTATTTAGTGGGCTAGGTGATATTGTTGAGGGCTGTTCAGGGTTTTACGATATGCAAGAATTTGAAGTTGAGTTAGATTATCGTCAACAACAAAAAGTAGCTAGGCGTATGTTATATAAGTTAATTAAAGAATTAATGCCTTTATTTGATAGCGGCTTAGTTGCTTTTATAGGCGGAAATCACGGCGAATCTCGAAAAAAAGGTAAAGCGTTTACTTCTTTTGGAGATAACCGCGATTTGCAGCTTGCTGAAGAATTGCAAGAAATATTTCGTGAAGCGCCAGCTTATAAAAATAATTTAAAATTTATAATACCTGAAAATAAATTGAGTTTAACTTTTACAGTTTCTGGAGTAACTATTAGTCAAGTTCACGGACATCAAATGCGCTCTGGTGTAAATGCGCAAGCTAAAGCAAAAAAATGGTTAGCCGATCAGTCATTAAGCAGAAATGCAATAGCAGACGCAGATATATTATTAATGGGCCATTATCATTTTTTTTCGGCTTATGAAACAAGTGATAGACTAATTATGCAAGCACCAACTCTTGATAGCGGCTCGCAGTGGTTTGAAAGTACTTCTGGAGACCGATCAGAGCCAGGCATATTAACTTTTACAATTGGCGGCAATAACAAGTGGGATAATATCAAAGTAATCCGATAGTATAATTTATACTATGAAATTAGACGTTGTAAGAACTCAATTTGGAAAAGACGCAACTAATGGAATGCTTTTTATTAATGGAGTATTTGAAGCTTTTACACTTGAAGATGAAGTAAGAGAAGTAAAAGTTGCTGGAGAGGCCGCAATCCCTTTAGGCGAGTACGAAATAAAATTTAGAACGGTTGGGGGATTCCATACTAAGTATACTTCAAAATATGGAGCAGCATTTCATAAAGGGATGTTGGAATTGCAATCAGTGCCTGAATTATAATTTTATCCTCATACACACCGGAAATACGGACGAGCACACCGCGGGATGTCTCCTCATCGGAGAAACTCAGCAAGATTTAGATAAAGGCAAAGACGGTTTTGTAGGCGGATCAGGAGACGCTTATAAAAAGTTTTATCCTAAAGTTAGAGACGCTTTAATAGCTGGCGAAAAAGTAACTATAAAATATTCAAATATTAATTTAGATAATAAGCCAGCAGCTTCAAATAAAGCAACTGAAGATGTAATACTTACTAAATTAGTTGACGATAAATTTAATAAAATAATAAAAGAGTTAAATATACTTAAAAAAATTCAATTAAAAAAAATACAATAGGAAGGAATAAGTTGAATAAAGATAAAAAAGATTGGAAAGCATATTGGAAATTTATGTTTGCAAAAGCTTTTCGTACTGGACTNCAGTCAGCTATCTCTTTNTGGTTNGCAAATTCAACCGGGATTATNGACGCTGATATGCTGCAATTAATTGGCGTAGCGTTTATGACCTCATTTGTNACNGTTTTACANCACGCNTTAGAACANTANAANCCTAAAGAAACTTTTTAAAATATCAAAATAATTNAGGCCATNGTTTGACTATGGTAATATTGNNATATGTCTCATGATAAACCTAANGGCCTAACNCAAAAAGAATTAGCTCTTTTAATATTAGAAGGTCAAGATAAAATAAATGAACGTATAGATTTGCTACACGAAAAAGTAAATCAAAAAATTTCTCGTGCAGAGTTAAGCGGCTGGTTAGTTGCTGTTTCTGCTTTGGTGGTGCTTATTCAAGCAGTAATGTAATGAAATTAAATATATTAGCTAGATTAGCTTTAGTATTATTATTAATATATCCAAGCCCCGTACTAGCAGAAGAAACTACAACGTATGAACGCATAAGTAATACAGGGCAAAATACAACAGATATAGAGTTTGATTATGGCGGATCGAGCTGGAATAGGTTAGATATTCATAGCGGCGATTGTGGAAGCAGTAGCCAGGCTGTTCATTATAATATGCAAAATAATGACGACCAAACAATAACAATTACATTTCCAGAGAATACAATAACAACGGCTGGCTTTTTATCTGGCTGCGTTAACGATCCGTACCCTGTAACCTGGACATTTAGTGACAATACTACTGAAACAATAAATTATTCTGCGCAATCAAATGCTGATGTTTCTACTATGTATGAAATAATAAGTAAAACAGTAACAGATAAATATATAACATCAGTTGCAATTCAATACGACGATTATGTAATAATTGATGATATATATTGGACCTATGATAATTCAACTACTACAACAACATCTAGTACGACAACAACTACTAGCTCCACGACATCGACTACAACATCGACTACGACTACTAGCAGCACTACTACTACGACGAGCACAACTACAACTACGGTCCCGCCAACTACAACCACGAGTACAACAACTACTTCTACTACTACAACAACGCTTGATCCAATAACAATTGAAAAAAATAATAACCATGCTGAAACTGGCATATATGAAACCAACGCTGAAAGAAAACAAAGAGAGTATGAGGAAGAGCAAGACAGATTAGCTAGAGAAAAAGCAGAACGTGAAGAAGCCGAACGTAAGGCTGAAGAAAAACGTATTGAAGAAGAAAAAGAAAACAATTTTAACGAAACAGGATTTTATGAAACTAATAGTGAACGCGCAGAACGTGAGCAAAAAGAATTTGATGATATGCTGCAAAGAAACTTTGAAGAAACAGGAATTTATGAAACTGATGATGAAAGACGCGAAAGAGAAGAAATAGAGTATCAAGAATATTTANAAGAACTTGAAAGAATAGAAAAAGAAAAAGAAGAANAAATATTAGAAGAGCTTGAAGAAACAATAGATATTGAAGATATACCCGAAGAAGATTTACAGGAGTTTATAGACGTAATACAAGAAATAGAAGAATTAAATTTAGAAGAAGAATTTATTATTGAAGAAGAAATTATAGATTTAGAATTAATTGATTTTGAAGACATTGTTTTTGAAATCGAGGAGGAAACAANTGAAGAAGAAAATAAAGAGCCTATTAAAGAAATTTTTGAAGAGTCTGAAATTATGGATATTGAGCCAGACGGACAAGAAGAAGTGGGCAGAGGAAATAATGAAGGAAGCGAAGAACAATATGAAAACTTTGAGGAGCTTACCGAAGAAGAACAAGAAGAAGTTTTAGAAGTAATTGAAGAAAATATACAAGTTGTTGAAATAACCGAAGAAACTACAAAAGAAGAAATAATTGAAGCAGTTGAAGAATTAAAAATAGAAGAGCAGGTTGCTGTTGTAGAAGAGGTTGCAAAAGTATCTGTACAAAATTTAAATGAAGCCAGCGAAGAAACTAAACAAGTTGTGCAAGCTGTTGTTAATGAAGTTACTAAGGTAGAAACGGTTGATCAGTTAAATGAAGAACAAAAAGAAACTGTTGCCGAAGTTTTAGGTTTGGAAGAAACTAATGATGTAAATATTATTGCAGAAGCAGCAGCAAAAGACGAAAATATTGCTACAGCAATTAATGAATATGTTGAGCGAGCAACAGAAAATGCAGATGTTGAAGATTATAATTTAAGCGACGTTGTAGTTGAAATACAATTTGAAGCTATTATAGAAAATCCTATTTCATTAATACAAGTAGATTTTGAAGAAATTAATTTACAAGATATAACAGCAGGCATGACAGCCACGCAAAAGGAAAAAGCACAAGAAGTTGTTGTGCCTGTTATCTTAGCTAGAATAGCTACGATAGGAAGTTTTATTATGAGGAAAACATTTTGATAAAAAAAATATTTAATTATATTGTTGAAGCTATAAAAGAAACATTAAATCTTT
>FUFK010780006.1_pt1 | contig 10153 bp, 11 predicted proteins | sample 1021851 | NCBI WGS metagenome assembly FUFK01 (sample SAMEA51879418, study PRJEB19060) | metagenome
ACACCTAATCAATATTGGGTAGAAAGATTTATTGATAAAGTTAGAATACATATCTATCCAACACCAGATTCGTCTAATGCATCTAAAGATATGCATATCTATTACATAAAAAGAATTCAAGATGTTGGTGATTATACTAATGCAACAGATGTGCCATTTAGATTTGTACCTTGCATGATATCTGGTTTAGCTTTTTATTTAGCACAAAAGTATCAACCACAAATGGTTCAACCTATGAAGTTGTACTATGAAGATGAATTTGCTAGAGCATTAGCGGAAGATGGATCTGCATCTAGCACGTATATTACACCAAAAGCTTATTACCCAGGATCATAATGGCAAAGTACGCAACAGGTAAATACGCAAAAGCAATATCTGATAGATCGGGTATGGAGTTTCCATATAAAGAAATGGTTAGAGAATGGAATGGTGCCTTTGTTCATGTGTCAGAGTTTGAACCAAAGCAACCACAATTAGAACCAAAACCCATGAATGGTGATTCTATATCTTTACGTAATGTAAGACCAGATAGAATAGAACCTGCAGTTGCTGCATTATTAAAAAACAATCCTTTTTCCATCACATCAGGATCACAAACAATCACAGTCACAGAGCCTAATCATGGTAGATCAACAAGTGATACTGTTAGATTTAGAAACGTTTTAGGTAGTCCTGGAGGAGTGGCTTTTACAACATATGAAAATTCAAGTGGTTTTAGTATAACAGTAACAACATCTGATAAATATACATTTACACTGGGTGCAACTCCTAGTATAACAGAAGATTCAGGAGGACCAACTGTGTCTGCGGGACCAGTTACATTAACGGCATGATAAAAAAATTAAAAAATTTTATTTGTAAAATATTTGGTATTAAACAATGTGCTTGTCCAGAACAGGATGAACATCTTGAGTTATATGAAGAAGTTACAAATCGTAAACAAGATAAAATAAATAAAAAACATAAAAAAGGATCTGAATAATGGCTGGATTAAGTGCATCAGGTTTAATAACACAAATAAGAAATTATACAGAGGTAGACTCAAATGTTTTAACAGATTCTGTTGTAGAAAATATTATTTTAAATGCACAATATAGAATATTTAGAGATGTACCAATTGATGCCGATAGAAAACAACAATTAGGTAATTTGGTTGCAGGACAAGAATCAATTAATGCTCCAGCGGGCGCATTGTTTATTAGAGGAATACAAGTGTATGATACTGCAGGATCAGAAACCACAGGAGCTAATAGATGGTTAGAGAAAAAAGATTACACATACTTACAAGAATATCAAGATGTAACAGGAACATCAGCAGCTCAAGGTCAACCTAAATATTATGCTATGTTTGGTGGAGGAACAGGAGAATCCGATACTACATCAGGACGTATAGCTTTTGCTCCAGTTCCTAATACAACTTATAGATTTAGAGTGCATTTTAATAAAATGCCCGATCTTTTAGAAAATGATGACACTAATTATATCAGTATGAATTTTTCAAATGGGCTTTTATATTGTTGTTTATCAGAGGCATACGGGTATTTAAAAGGCCCGATAGACATGTTGACATTATACGAGAATAAATATAAACAAGAGGTACAGAAGTTTGCTAACGAGCAAGTTGGTAGAAGACGAAGAGACGACTACACAGACGGCACAGTTAGAATACCGATTAACTCAGCAAACCCATAGGAGATAAATTATGGCAATATCATCAGCAATATGTTCAAGCTTCAAACAAGAGCTTTTACAAGGTAAACACAGTTTTGAATCTTCGGGTGGACACACTTTTAAGATTGCTCTTTTCACAAGTTCTGCATCTTTAGGTGCAGCTACAACTGATTACTCTACTTCAAATGAAATATCTAATACATCTGGATCTGCATACACTGCAGGTGGCGCAACTTTAACAAACCAAGGTGTATCATTATCTTCAACAACTGCATTTACAGACTTTGCAGATGTCACTTATTCATCCGCATCTTTTACTGCAAACGGTGCAATGATTTATAATACAACAACTGATGGTGGTTCAAGCACAACAGACGCTGTAGCAATTATAGCTTTTGGTGGTGACAAGACAGCAAGTAACGGAACTTTTAAAATAGAATTTCCAACAGCAGACGCGAGTAACGCAATAATCAGATTAGCATAGGAGGTCAACCATGTCGGTGACTTCAGGATGGGGCCGATTAACCTGGGACCAGGCTAATTGGAACGAAGCCGCAACTTTAAAAACAGGTTGGGGTGCACAATCTTGGAGCGGTGAAGGTGGATGGGGAGATCTATCTGATCAAACTATTTCACTAACAGGTTTATCAATTACATCTAGTATTGGTTCTGTTGATGTCCCAGATCAAGTTATAACACCAACAGGACAATCTATAACCTCCTCACAAGGTGAAGCTTTTGTACCTGTAAATATAGAAGGTGTATCTTTTTCAGGATCCGTTGGTACAATAACTCCAAACGATCAAACACAAGGATTAACATCAAGTGCCATAACATCATCTATTGGTGTAATTACACCAAACGATATGACCGTAGGTTTAAGTGGTCAGTCAATAACAGCATCTCAAGGCACAGCAAAAGCACCAAATCAAACTGTACTGGTTTCTGGTGTATCTATGTCTGCGTCGCTAGGAACAGCTCAAGCTATATCTTCACAAGAAGCACAATTAACAGGTCAATCTTTTAGTGCTAGTTTAGGAACAGTAACTATACCAAATGATGTAGTATTTTTATCTGGTCAAGAAATTGAATCTCAACAAGGATCTATAATTGGATTAGGTGGTGCTGTTGCTCAACCAACTGGCCAATCTAGTACAGCATCTGTGGGATCTTTAACAGTAGAAGAAGGGTTAGGACTAACAGGTCAATCATTTAGTGCTAGCGTGGGAGCCATAACCCCTGTGGATATGCAGGTTGGATTAACTGGTCAATCAATAACTACAAGCATTGGAACCGTTGATATATTTGCATATGGAGATGTTGACACTGGAGACAATACATCTTATAGTAATGTTTCGACAGGATCGAATGATACATATTCGGATGTTGCAACTGGATCAAATACAAGTTATAGTGACGCTGCATAATAGGAGATAATTTATGGCATCAACATACACACCTTTAGGTGTAGAACTTCAAGCAACTGGTGAAAACGCCGGTACATGGGGAACGAAAACTAATACTAATTTACAAATTATAGAACAAATAGCTGGTGGTTTTACACAACAATCAATAGCTGGAGGTGCACAAACAACTGCACTATCTGTTTCTGACGGATCAACTGGTGCTACTCTTGCACATAGAATGATAGAATTTACTGGTTCAATTACAGGAAATCAAATTGTAACTATACCTTTAGACGTTCAAACTTTTTATATTTTAAGAAATTCAACTTCTGGTGCTTATACAGTTCAATTTAAATATACTTCTGGTTCAGGAGGCACGGTAACTTTTTCAGCAACAGATAAAGGTGATAAAATAGTAGTTGCTATGGCTGATGATGGAACTAACCCTAACATAAAAGAAATAGCTTTAGGACTTACAGAAATTTCTGAAGACACATCTCCACAATTAGGTGGAAACTTAGATACTAATTCACACAATATTTTAATTGACGATGCACATTTTATTGCTGATGAAAATAGTAACGAACAAATTATTTTTCAAACTACATCATCTGCAGTAAATCAAATAGACGTAACTAACGCTGCAACAGGTAACAGTCCATCTATTGAAGCAACAGGTGATGATTCTAATATAGATTTAACAGTTGGTCCAAAAGGCACTGGTAAAATTATAGCTAAATCTGGAGGTACAAATCCAGGATCCGTGCAGCTTAATTGTGAAAATAACAGCCATGGAATTCAACTTATGTCACCTGCGCATAGTGCAGGACAAAGCTATGTTATTAAGTTTCCAACTAGTAATATAACAGCAGGCACATTTTTAAAGGTAGACAGTATTTCAGGATCAGGGGCTACAGCCACAGGTCAATTATCCTTTGATTCTTCACCAGCAACAACAGGAAAAGCTATTGCAATGGCGATCGTATTCGGATAAAAGGAGTAAATTATGGCAACACCAAATGTAGTAAACGTAACAACCATTAACGGTAAAAACGCTACGGCGCAACTAGCTAATACATCTAGAACAACAGCTATTGATGTATCTGCTGATAAACTTGTAAAAGTAAATACAATATTAGTTGCAAACGTAGACGGAACAAACGCAGCGGACATAACAATAGAAGTTAGTGTAGACAATGGATCTAACTATGTAAAAATTGCTAACACAATTTCTGTTCCAGCTGATGCAACACTAAGTTTTTTAGAAACACCAATATATTTAGACGAGACTGACATTTTAGCTTTCACAGCTAGTGCAGCAGATGATTTAACTTATTTCGTATCTTATGAAGAGATAGACGACGCGTAGGAGGTTTTAGAATATGGCTAGCAATGGCGGTATAATTGGACCTAACAAAGTCATCGGTACATCACAAACAAAAACTACCTCTTTTACATCATCCGGTACTTTTACTAAAATTAATTGTAGTTCAGTAATAACTGATTTATTAGTAGTAGCTGGTGGTGGCGGAGCTGGAAACGGTGCCGGTGGTGGCGGCGGTGGTGGTGGCGGCGGTGGTTTAAGACAAGGTGCTTGTATTGCAACTGCACCAAGTACGCCTGTAGTTGTCGGTGCTGGTGGTGTTGGAGCCCCATCTTATACAGTTAAAGGAACTCAAGGAGGCAATTCAACTTTTTCAACTATTACTGCAACAGGTGGTGGAAGAGGTGGTAATCACCCTTACAGTGGTGGAGGCACACCTTTTGAAGATAACAAATGTGGCCAACCAGGAGGTTCTGGTGGTGGCGGAACTGGAGCTTTTTGTGGCGCAGGTGGAAGTGGTAATACCCCTCCTGTAAGTCCCTCTCAAGGAAATAATGGTGGAACTGGTGGTCCGCCCTCTCATACACCAAGCGCTGGAGCTGCTGGTGGTGGCGGTGGTGGAGCCGGAGGAACAGGTTCTAATGGAGCAGATGGTTGTGGTGGAAATGGTGGAAATGGAACGGCTGACTCTATCACAGGGAGTCCAGTAACTTATGCTGGTGGTGGCGGTGGAGCAACTCAAAGTCCGGGTCCTTCAGGAACTTCACCAAATGGTGGTTCTGGTGGTCCTGGTGGCGGTGGACAAGGTTCTGAAAGAAGAGCATGTGGACAAAATTATACTGATGGATCAGCGAACACTGGTGGTGGCGGTGGTGGATCTGATGGTAGTAATCACCCTGGAGCTGGAGATGGTGGCTCAGGTATTGTCATTGTAAAAGAAGTAGCTCCTAAATGTGCATCAGGAGTTTGGAACGCAAATAATATTTATGATCAAGTCAAAGAAAATGACTGGATGTCAAGAAGAGCAACAGTAGATTATTTAGTGGTAGCTGGCGGTGGTNCAGGTTCAGGTGGATGTAGCACTAGAGCAGGTGGTGGTGGAGGTGGTGCAGGTGGATACCGTGCATCAGGTTTTGGACCAAGTCCATTAAGAGGTTCTGCATTAAGTTTAAAATTTGGGACACACGCAATTACAGTTGGAGCTGGTGGAACAGCTCAAGATACTAAACCAGGAACGAGTGGAGCTGATTCTACATTTGCAACAATCACATCAACAGGTGGTGGTTTTGGTTATGGTGGTAATGCACCATCAGTNCCTGTTACCAAAGCTGGTNANGGAGGTTCTGGTGGTGGTGGAGACTATGGTGGTAGCCCTACAAAAGGTTGTGGTAATACTCCCTCTACAGATCCACCTCAAGGTAATGCAGGTGGTATCGGAGCATGTAATGCTGCTTATCCTATAGGAGGAGGTGGTGGAGCCACTGCAGCCGGAGGAAATGGTCCTTCACCAGGTAGCCCTGTTATTGGAGGAGCTGGTGGTGCTGGAGCACCAAACACAATTACAGGAACAGATACTTCATATGCTGGAGGTGGCGGTGGAGGTGTAAGTAGAGCAGATAATGATACTCACCCTAACCCAGATCCTACAGGAACTGCCGGCCCAGGTGGAGCTGGTGGTGGAGGTAATGGTTCACAAGGTGGAACTGGATCAGGTGCTGTTGCAGGAACAGCTAACACTGGTGGTGGCGGTGGTGGAGGTGCTGCAGGTAATCAACCAAGTCCACTTAAAGCAGGTGCTAATGGTGGTCCAGGAATTGTTGTTGCAAGAACAGATGCTTCTGCAGGAGCTTTCTTTACAACATGTAGCACGTGTGCACCCGTTTCTTCTTTAGATGGAATAAACATGATAGCGCAAGTTAAAGCGTCTACAAATTTAAATATTTTAGATACAGGATGTGGTGTAGCATTTGATTATTTAGTAGTAGCAGGTGGTGGAGCTGGAGGAAAAGCTTATGGAGCAGGTGGTGGAGCTGGTGGATTTAGATCTAGTTTTCCAGGTGGTACAAAAATATTTTTAAGTCCAGGACCTAACGCAATTACTGTAGGTGGTGGTGGAGCAAGTAGCCCCGCTGCTGGAGCCCCTGGATCAGATTCTGTGGTAGGATATATCACTTCAACAGGTGGTGGAGGGGGTGGAGCCGCATGTAGTGATACTCCAGGACAACCTGGTGGATCTGGAGGTGGAGCAACTAACGCTGCAAGTGTTGGAAGTGGATGTTCAGTATTTAGTTCACCTATAGCACACAGACAAGGTTTCCCGGGTGGAACAGGAACCAACCCCAATCAAGGTTCAGGTGGTGGAGGTGGAGCAAGTGAAGCAGGAGCAAACACCCCAGGCAGTGGAAATGGTGGAAGAGGTGGAACAGGAAGATCTAGCTCTATTACTGGATCAGCTGTAAGCTATGCTGGTGGCGGTGGAGCAGGAGTATATGAATCTAAAACTCCAGGAGCAGCCTCACCTTGTGGAACAGGAGGAGCTGGTGGAGCACCTAATCAAAACGTAGCTGGTGGTAATGGAAGCACTAATACTGGTGGTGGAGGTGGTGGTGGAAGTTCAACATCTAGTGGTCCTTTTGTTGCTGGTGGAACAGGTGGACCAGGAATTGTTGTGTTAAGAGCACCTGGACCTTTAGGACCTACATTTAGTGTGACACCAGGAGGAACAAAATCAACGTTACCAGCCCCTGCGGGCGGTTGTACAGTAATATCATTTACTGCAACTGGAACGTTGACTATAAGTTAAAATTAAATTATAAATATAAACTTTAAGGAGAATAAATATGGCACATTTTGCAGAACTAAGAGAAGAAACAGATCAATTTGATAGCTCAAAAACAAACTTAGTTGTTCAAAGAGTTGTGGTTGTAGCAAATGATATTGAAACAGCTGCAGGTCCTTTGGGAGAAAATGACATGCATGTCGATGGAGAAACATGGTGTGTTAATTTTTTTAAAGGGGGAACTTGGAAACAAACTTCTTATAATAATAATTTCAGAAAACAATATTGTGGTTCTGGGTATACATACGACTCAACAAAAGATAAATTTATTGCACCACAACCTTATGCTTCATGGTCATTAGATTCAAACGACGATTGGCAAGCACCAATAACTTATCCAACAATCAATGAAGAAGGTGATGTAGTATACATAATTAATTGGAACGAAGATAAATATAATGCTGACAACACAAAAGGTTGGGAAGCATTCAAATCAGACGACACAGCGGAAACACCAACAGTTTACGATTGGAACGGCACAGCTTGGGTGTCCGCATAGGAGGACACAATGCCAAGAAGTAAATCTGGCTCAGCAAATGGTGGTGTACTAGGAGTTTCCAACAAAACTTCTTTTGGAAAAAATACTATTACATCTAAAACATCTTCAGGAGATATAACACTTCAAACAGGAACAAGAATTGTTAAAACAGTAATTGTTGGTGGAGGTGGAGCTGGTGGTAATGACGCCGGAGGAGGCGGTGGAGCTGGTGGTTTAAGAAATTTACAAATCTGTGCACAAGGAACAATTACAACTACTATAGGTGCAGGTTCATCAAATCCTGGTTCACCTCAATCCTCTGCAAGCAGAGGAACAAATAGTACAGCTGTTGCTTGTGGCACAACCTATACTGCAACAGGTGGCGGTGGTGGAGTTTTTAATAGCTTTTCAGCTTGTTCAAATAGTGGTGGTTCAGGCGGAGGTGGAAAAGGAGCTCAACCCAACGGAACAGGAAACATAGGTGGTTTTTCTCCTCCAGAGGGTTTTCCTGGTGGATGTTGTTCTTCAAAATCAAATGGTGGTGGAGGTTCTTCCGAAGCAGGAAAAAGTTGTGGGTCCTTTCCAAATGGTTCTGCAGGTGGAGCAGGAACAGATGTAAGTCCAGATTTTCCAGGAGCACCTAACTCCGGAGTTTATGCAGGTGGTGGTGGAAGTGGAGCTGATGCTAGTGGGACTGGTGGAGCTGGTGGAACTGGTGGTGGTGGAGCAGGCGGAAATAGACCTGGTCCAGGAAGCACTGGACAAGCAGGAACAGCAGGCACAGCAAATACTGGCGGTGGTGGCGGTGGAGCTGGAGGTGGTCCAGCAAATCAAGCTGGCGGTTCAGGTGGCTCAGGAATTGTAGTAGTAAAAGAATTAAATAAAGCAACTGGTGTGTGGTCAATGCAAAGTCAATTTCAAGCAAGAAAAGATGATACTTGGCCTAAACCATCATTCCAAATAAACTATTTAGTAATCGCTGGTGGTGGTGGCGGTGGAGGTGCTGCTTCACCTGACTTCTCTGCTGGTGGTGGAGGTGGAGCTGGTGGTTATAGACATACTACAGCTGATTTATTTGCAGGTGGAACATTTGCAGTGGTAATTGGTGCAGGTGGAACTGGAAGACACGTTTCAACTTGTACAGGTTGTGGATCTGCATCATCCTTTGATGCAAGTGGATCATTAGCACTATCAACAACAGGTGGTGGTTCTGGAGGTTCAACAACACACCCAACAGATCCACCAGGCGCTAGAGGACCAGCGCAAAATGGTGGATCTGGAGGTGGTGGATCATCTGGTACCCCATCACAACCAGGTGGAGGTGGAAATACAACAGCAGGAACATCCTCACCATCTAGCCCTGCTCAAGGTAATCCAGGAGGAACTGGAGGACCAGGACCAGGTGGATCTGGTGGCGGTGGTGGTGGAGCTGGAGCTGTTGGAGCTAATGGAGCTGGACCAGCTGGTTGCGCTGCTGGTGGAGCTGGTGGAGCAGGATCTTCTGCTTGGCCAGGTGACTGTACAACAAGAGCCGGTGGTGGTGGCGGTGGAGGTGGTGGACCAGCTTCTGCTGGAGGTCCACCTGGAGCTGGAGGCTCAGGTGGTGGTGGAACTGGTGGAGCTGGAGCCCCATCAAGACCTGTAAATACATCTCCCACTGCAGGAACTGCTAACACAGGTGGTGGCGGTGGCGCAGGTGGCGGTGATTTTAGCGGTGGTTCAAATGGAGGATCAGGAACTGTATTAGTAAGATTTCCAGGTAGCATATCTGCTAGCGTTACACCTTGCACAAATAGTATAGCGTGTGTTCCAGGACCTTCTACAGATAAAGTAGCAACCTTTACAGTGTCAGGAAATTTTGTTATAAGTTAATTTGTGAAAGTTATAGATAACAAGGTATCCAAAAGTCTTCAAAATAAAATTGAAAAATATTTACTACAAACAAATTTTCCTTGGTATTATGAAGCTAAATCATTAGCTAAATGGGTTCCTAAAAAATTTAGAATAGAAACAAAAGATAGTTTTGATAATTTTCAATTTTTTCATAAATTTGTAGAAAATAGTAAGATTAATTCACCACATACAAATATTATAATGGATTTACTAGATGAATTAGATATGGGAGGAATCCCTATTTTAAGATGTAAAGCAAATTTAAAATTTAAAACAAAAACTAATAAAAAACACAACGTGTTTCACATAGATAACTCAAGCCCTCATAAAGTTATGATATATTATGTAAATGATAGTGATGGAGATACCTTTCTTAAAATAGGAAAATCAACAAAAAAAATAAGTCCAAAAAAAGGCAGAGTTCTTTGTTTTGATGGAAGTATNATGCACGCTGCTAATCATCCTAGAAAAACAAATAAAAGGTTGATTATAAATTTTAATGTGCTATGAAAATTAAAAGTGGTATGAAAGTAAAAAGATGA
>FUFK010064904.1_pt1 | contig 10152 bp, 4 predicted proteins | sample 1021851 | NCBI WGS metagenome assembly FUFK01 (sample SAMEA51879418, study PRJEB19060) | metagenome
CATGACCGTGATGGATTGGGTTCAGAAGAGAATTATTTCTGGAAAACTGCGAAAGAACGCAAAAATGACCCCGAATTAGGATAAATATTATTTAAAAGAGGTAAAAATGGTCGTAAAAGTTGATAAAAGTCAAGAATTTGTCAAAAGTGGCAAAATTTTAATAAGCGAATATCCAAAAATCCATGAAAACACAAAAATTATTCAAAATTTACNGAGCAGTAACCAAAAAACCTAAAAAAATACTCTATCCACCTGTTCGCAAATCCTATAACATACATACATTCGGATGAAAANTGTGAAAAATGCCCATATGGGCACTCATTTACTTGTTGAAGTGTATAATGTTCCCTTTGATAAGTTAAATGATGCAAAAANGATTGAACAAGTGTGTNTTGATGCNTGNAAAATTGAAGGTGTNGAGATTCTTAACACATATACNCATCAATTTGAACCNCAAGGAGTGACTTGTAACNTNACTTTAGGTGAAAGTCANCTTTCTTGCCACACTTGGCCNGAAAAAGGGTGTGTTGCCTTCGATATTTTCACTTGTGGGGCAAAAAATCCACGTTGTGTTGCATGGTGGTTGCTAGAATATTTTGATACTGATGACTATATTATGAAAGACTTCGCAAGATAGGTATAAATAAATAAAAATACTCCGTTAAATGGCAGTAAAGCGTATATCAAGATCGTTTAANGACATAAATTTGTCTTTTGAACCTCATCCTGTCACAAAAGATCTAACTGTTTTGCGAAATGAAAACGCAATTAAGAGATCTGTTCGGAATATTGTGCAAACAATTCCAACGGAAAGGTTTTTTAATTCAATTATAGGGTCTGATGTTCGTGGTTTACTATTCAATAACTATGTTGATTTTGGTACTGCGTCAGCTATTGAAGATCAAATAATTATTTCAATACAAAACTTTGAACCTAGAGTCGATAATTTGCAGGTAAATGTCAATCCTCGACCCGATCAGAATGAGTTTGATGTAAATGTATTATTCGATATTATTGGTCAAGAGTTTCCAGCTCAAGAATTTACGTTCATATTACAAGCAACAAGATAATGCCTTTTACCAAATTCACTAATTTAGACTTTGATCAAATAAAACAGCAGATTAAAGACTACCTCAGAGCAAATTCAAACTTTACAGACTTTGATTTTGAAGGTTCTAACTTCTCTGTATTAATTGACACTCTTGCATATAATACTTACATCTCTGCATTTAATTCTAATTTAGTTGTTAATGAGTCTTTTCTTGATTCTGCAACACTAAGAGAAAATGTTGTATCACTTGCAAGAAATATTGGATATGTACCAAGGTCTAAAACAGCAGCCAGAGCGTCTATAAAGTTTCAAATAGCAACTAATACAAGTAGTCCCACATTAACTTTACAACCCGGTGTGGTCTGTGTAGGTACACAAGATGACACGGATTTTATATTCTCCATATCAGAAAGTATTACCACAACTGTAAACAATGGGTTAGCACAATTTGGCACTACTTCAGATCCTATAAATGTTTTAGAAGGAACATTCTTAACGTCAAGATTTGTAGTTGATGGATCATTGACACAAAGATTTATCCTTGATAATTCTAATATTGACACCTCTTCAATAGTAGTATATGTAAAAGGTGCTGCTGACCCCGGTTTAGGTAAGCAATATAAAATTATTGATAATATAGTTGGTGTAACATCTAAATCTGAAACATATTTAATTCAAGAAGTACAAGATGAAAAATATGAGTTATTATTTGGAGATGGAACATTTGGTAAAAAATTAGAAGATGGTTCACAGATTACAGTTCAATATGTTATAACATCTGGAAAANNTGGAAATGGGCCCAGAGTATTTACATTNGCTGGTAGTTTTNCTGATAAAGATCCAGCAACATCTATTNCACCACCAAGCNTTGTTGTACCTACATCACCACCTNCAATTGATGTAATACAGGCTGCCTCTAATGGAGGTGATATTGAGTCATTAGATTCTGTTAAGTATTTTGCACCTAGACTTTATTCTGCTCAGTACAGGGCGGTTACAGCAAGGGATTATGAGTCAATAATACAGACTGTGTATCCAAATACAGAAAGTGTATCAGTCGTAGGTGGTGAAGAATTAGATCCACCACAATTTGGCACTGTGCTTATTACGATTAAACCAAAGAATGGTGAATTTGTTTCTGACTTTGATAAAACACAAATTTTACAGAAATTAAAAAGTTATTCTTTAACTGGTATCAATCAAAAAATAGTTGACTTACAAGTCCTATACGTCGAGGTTGAATCATTTATTTACTANAATTCAACTGCAGTTACAAATGTAAATGACTTAAATACTAAAATTACTACAGCTCTGGATACTTATTCAAACTCTGGTGATGTTAATCGTTTTGGTGGTAGATTCAAATACAGTAAGGTATTAAACGTGATTGATAATATTGATAATGCAATAACATCAAATATTACAAGAGTTAAGATTAGAAGAAATTTGAATGCACTATTGAATCAATTTGCACAGTATGAATTATGTTTTGGTAATCAATTCAATGTTAAACCGGGTGGNTTAAACATTAAGAGTACAGGATTTAAGATTCAAGGTAATAGTAATACTGTTTATATCACCGATACTCCAAATACGGATATGAAAACAGGTGTTATATCAATTGTAAGAAAAGATGAACAAACAGGAACAAATGTAGTAGTTATTAAATCTGCTGGAACAGTTGATTACATAAAAGGTGAAGTTAATTTAACAACAATCAATATAACTGAAACTGAAAGNATNAACAATATTGTTGAGGTTCAAGCATTTCCAGAATCTAATGATGTCATAGGATTACAAGATTTATACTTGGATTTTAACATTCCAAATAGTTCCATAAATATGGTTAAAGATACTATTACATCCGGTGAACAAATCTCTGGTGTTGGATACAAAGTAACATCATCTTATTCTAATGGAGAATTAAACAGGTCATAAAATGATAGGAACTGGAATCGAAAAGCGTATACAAGTTCAACAAGTTATAGAAAGTCAACTTCCTGAGTTTATTGTCTCAGAAAGTCCAAAGACTGTAGACTTTTTAAAGCAGTATTATATTTCGCAAGAACATCGTGGAGGTGTTGTAGATTTAAGTGACAATTTAGATCAATATCTAAAATTAGATAATCTAACTCCAGAAGTTATAGTTGGTGTAACTACTTTAACTAATACTATTAATACTTCTGATGATATAATCACAGTATCATCAACGAAAGGTTTTCCGAATGAGTATGGCCTTCTTAAAATAGATGATGAGATAATAAGTTATACAGGCATTACAACAAATACATTTACTGGATGTATAAGGGGTTTCAGTGGCATAACATCCTTTACTGATGCTAATAATCCGGGTGAATTGGTATTTGCATCAACCACTACTAATAATCATACATCTGGTGTTGCAGTTAATAACTTAAGTGTACTATTTTTACAAGAATTTTATAAAAAAGTTAAATCATCATTAACTCCGGGGTTGGAAGATACCAAATTTGTCTCACAAATAGATGTAAGTAATTTTATTAAAGAATCAAAATCCCTTTATCAGTCAAAAGGAACTGCAGAATCATTCCGTATTTTATTTAATGTTTTATATGGTGTTACTCCTAAAATCATCGATTTGGAAGATTTTCTCATTAAACCATCTGGTGCTGAATTTATTCGTAGAGAAATCGTTTTAGCTGAGGTTATAACTGGTGATCCAAATAAATTGCTAGGTCAAACAGTAACTAAATCAACCGATTCACAAACAAATGCATCTATATCTGAAGTAGAAATAGTTACAAGAAATAGAAAAAGTTATTATAAATTAAGTCTATTTGTTGGATATAATGATAGAAGTGGTATAAACGGAACATTTACTATACCCGGTAAATCAAAAGCAATAGGTAATGTGTCTGCAGGGTCTTCTGTAATCACTGTTGACTCCACTGTAGGATTTGGAACTTTTGGTAAAGTTATATCTGGTATCAATACAGTCACTTACACTGATAAGACTGTAAATCAGTTTTTAAACTGCACTGGAATCACAACAGAAATTTCTACTACTGATGATGTTAGATCAGATGAATTTATATTTGGATATGAAGATGGAGACCTTACCAAAAAAGTAGAACTGAGAATTACTGGTGTCATATCTAATTTTGAATTATTACCATCAAATACATCAAGTGTAACGACTGAAGGTGAATTAATCTCAGTAAAAAATCTTGGTGAAGTTGTTCCAAACCCACCAACAAAGACAAAAAAAGAAGTATTTTTTAATTCGTGGATTTATAATACTGCTTGTACTTTCCAGATTGATCAATTTAACACAGTTGGTTCTGGTGGTGCAGATATTAATTTGAGCACAGATAGTATTGACAAGTCAAATTTAAAAATAGGTGATAAAGTTAATATTATAAGAAGAGGTGGAGCTCAACAAGTTGAAGTTGTTGGTGCAGGAGTTTCAGCTATATTGTCAAATAGTCAGATATTTCTAGATAATGTTCCATCAACTTTTTCTCCATTACCAGATGTTGAATATGATATTCGCAGACAATTGGATAGAGCATTTAGTTCTACATCACAATTACAGTATGGAAATAATGTTATTACATCAAATGTTCAAAATACTTACAATGATAATGATGATCAATACTATGTAGCCTCATCATCTTTACCATCATATGATATACAAGAGGCAGTTTTTAAAAGTATATTACCAGATACTGTAGGCACTGATTTACAGGGTTTCAGTAATATAACACAAAAATTTTCAATTATATCATTTCCATCTAATACTAGGTTTAGAACTGGTGATGCAGTATTTTACAAACCAAAAAATCCTAATTTAATATTAGGAGGATTAGAGGAAGGTGTATACTATGTTGAGAGACTAACACCTAATAATCAAATAAAAATATACGCTTCTAGATCATTTATTCCATCATCTGATAATCTTGAATTTACGTCTGGAAATATAGTTGTTGGTGTTGCAACATCTGCAATACAAGGGATAAGCACTATTAAACTTGATAGTGTTGATGGTATACAGATAGAGGATACAATCACAAATGGAAATATCAATAATTCTGGCATATCAACTATAACTGCAGTAGATACATCCACAAATATTGTTACAATTAGTGGTGTTACCACCAGTATGATACTTAGTGGAGAAAAGGTGACGATATCAGGTGAGCACAGTTTTGTTCTTCTTAGACATAAAAATGAACAAATAGGTGTTCAAAAAATACTAAAAAAATTTCCTGCAGATGCAAACATTGAATCTGGAGAATCCACTTTAACAGAACCCGGTTCCACTGGTATTTTAGTAAATGGTGTTGAAATCACAAATTACAAATCAGAAGATAAAATTTATTATGGGCCACTATTAAACGTAAAAGTATTGAATGGTGGTGATAATTTTGACATAATTAATCCACCATTAACTGTGATACCTCAAGTGGGATCTGGTATCACTGCTTTGATGAGACCTGTTTTACGAGGATCATTAAAAGAAATATTGGTTGATCAGCAAGATTTTGATATTGAAAGGGTATTATCCATTACTATTAGCGGTGGTAATGGAACTGGTGCTGTTTTAGAACCAGTTGTCCGTAAAAGACATAGAGAGTTATCATTTGATGGTAGAAAAACATCGGTAAGAGGTGGTGTTGATGTTTCTTTTGATCAAATAATTTTTGACACTCCTCATAATCTATTAAATGGTGAAGCTTTAGTATATGACAAAAATGATAATGAACCTTTAGGAATAGGCACATCTGGTGGATCTAATCTAGATCAAAATAAATTCTTATCTGATGGATCGGTCTATTATGCAGAGGTTATTGGTATTTCATCTGTTAAGTTATATGATAATATTAACGATTTTAATGCAGGAATAAATCCAGTTGGATTTACCACTATTAATACTCAGGGAACACACAAATTTAAAACTTTAGAGAAGAAAAATTTCTTAAGATCGGTTGTTATTAAAGATGCTGGAACTAATTATGAAAATCGAAAACTACTTGTAAACCCAACCGGTATTTCAACCATTGAAAATACAATTAATTTTAATAATCATGGATTTAAAAATGGTGAATTAATTACCTATACTTATGAGTATGGTGGAACAGGTATGGCAGGTGTAAGCACATCCATACAATATAAAGTTATCCCATTAGATAATGATACATTTAGGATTGCTCATGCAGGTATTGGTGGTACAGATAGTAGTTTCTATGATAGAGGAGAATACGTTAAAATAGGGTCAGCAGGGACTGGTAAACAAGAATTTGCATATCCTTTAATTGAATTGACTGTTAAAGCAGTATATTCTCCAACCACATTTACCCGTAATGGAGATTTAGTTGTAACACCTATTGTTAGAGGATCTATAATAGATAATTACCTTTATGAGGCAGGAACTAATTATGGTTCAGAGATCTTAAACTTTGAAAAGAAACCCCGAATTGTTGTTCAAAATGGAAAACAGGCAGAGGTAAAAGCTATTGCATCAAAAGGTAAAATAATATCAATGGATGTAAGATTTGGTGGTAAAGAATATTTTTCTCCACCAGATGTTGATTTAGTTGGTGTTGGAACTGGTGTTGGTGCTAGATTTAGACCAGTTATAGACATTTCGACTGGTAAAATAACAGAAGTAAAAATAATTAATGCAGGTATTGGATACACTGAAGCTCCTGTGGTCAGAATTAAACCTGCAGGAACTGGACAAATTTTTGAACCATTTGTAAGACAACTTACAGTTAATAATTTGGAAAGATTTGATGATGAAATTTTACTGAAAGAATCCGAAACAAATCTCCAATACGCTGTTGTCGGTTACAATACATCATTGTATTCAACAGAATTTAATGATCCAGAATCTATCACTGGACACTCTCCAATAATAGGTTGGGCATATGATGGTAATCCAATATATGGGCCATATGGTTATTCTGATCCTAAAGACGCAAATTCTTCAATTAAAATATTAGAAACTGGATATAATTTAAACACTAGTTCTGTATTTAATAGACCTTCATCATTCGCAGGAGGATTTTTTGTTGAAGATCATCAATTTAACGATTCTGGTGATTTGGATGTAAATAATGGAAGATTTACAAAGACACCAGACTTCCCAAATGGAATATATGCATATTTTGTTGGTGTCACAACAGGATCTCAAGGTAATTTAGTTCCTAAATTCCCATATTTCATTGGTGACAGTTANAGGTCAAANCCAATATCTGATAATTTTACAATAGATCAAACAAATTTTGATTTAAACTCAAAAGGTGTTATAAGAAATACATTACCATATAAAGTTGCTGATCCTAAAGCAGATAATGATTTTATTACCGAATCAAATGAAATTGTAGAGCAAAACTCAGTTGTTGAATCTGTTACTGAAGGAGGAGTTGAGGCATTTCAAATAGTTGAATCTGGAAGTGATTATAAGGTAAATGATAGTTTAAGTTTTGATAACACAGGAACCTCTGGAGGGGGTGCTAGTGCCTTTGTTTCTCATGTTACTGGTAAAGACATATCAAGTGTTAATACAACCGTTCAAACGTATAGAAACGTAGTATATGTAAGGGATAGTGATACTCAAGTTAGTGGATTTATATCAACATGTCACACTTTTGCAAATAATGATCAAATTGTTGTCTCCGGATTAACAACGAGTATAGCAAAACTCACAAATTCTCATACTGTAGGTGTTACTTCAGAACAAGTTGTTCTTTACAAGTCTTTAAGTGCAAATAATACATCAGGTATTGTGACTGATATTTACGTTTCTAGAATACCTGATAGAGTGTCAGCTGGAAGTAGTATTGGAATTGGAACAGAAAAATTATTAGTTTTAAACACATTTAGAGAAAGACAAATATTGAGGGTGAAGAGAGGAGTTGTAGGTGCAGGAAATACAGCATCTCATGCCTTATCATCACCAGTTTTTACAGTGCCCCAAAGGTTTACAATACCATTAGTTACAGCACCCTTTGAATCTAAAGTAAATGATAAAGTATTTTTTAATCCACAAGAACAAGTTGGACTAGCACTTACTGCAGGAACTGTTGTTGCATTAGCAAAATCATTCACTACTGGAGAATTGTCAAAAGTTATAAGTGTACCCGCAAAAAGCATTTTCTTACCTGATCATCCATTTACAAATAATCAACAACTTACATTCACCGTACCAACAGGTGCAGGTGCAATATCTTGTGGTACAGGTACAACTTTATCATCAACGGCTAGTTTTAATCTAGGAACTGGTTCTACAGTATTTGCTAAGAGAATTTCTAAAGATTTAATTGGACTTTCTACTGAAATAACTGGTGAAACAATATTCTTTAAAACTGCACCGAATGACAATTTTGAATATTTACTTGAATCAAATCATACACAAGTCACCGGTAAGGCACAGGAAATAACTGCACACGTTGCTGTAACAACATCTCATAATTTAACAGAATTAGATACTGTAGATTTAAATCTTGAATCTAATCTTTCAGGTGGACTTGGTATATCAACATCAGTAATTGTAAAATATTCAACATCTCAAGATAAAATACTTATCAATCCTGTAAGCATTGTACAATCAAACATTGGAAGAGACACTATATTTTTAACTGATCATGGATTTGAAACTGGTCAAAAGGTATATTATGATGGTTATACAAATCAGGCCACTGGATTAACAACTTCATGCTATTTTGTATACAGAATTGATGATGATTCTTTCCAATTAGGAGTAACTAGAAAGGACGTAATAAATGAACCACCCTTAGTTGTTGGAATAACAACAAACACAGGGGGATCTACACAAACTATATCATTAGTCAATCCACCATTATCAGTTGTTAAAAATAATGATTTAGTATTTTATGTTTCAGATTCATCATTAAATGGTTACAACTTTAATTTTTATTATGATAAAGATTTTCATAATGAATTTGTATCCACTGGATCAACAAGCACATTTGCAATTGAAAAAAATGGAACAGTCGGAGTCGGTACAACATCTACAGTTACTTTAAAATATAATGCAAATAATCCAGTAAACATCTACTATGCTATTGAAAAATCAGGTTTTATAAGCACAAGCGACTTAGATGTAAAAAATGCATCAAAAATCAATTATGTTTCTAGTGTTTATGAAGGAAAATATACTGCTTTTGGAGTTGGAACAACATCATTTAATATTTCATTGAAAAAAGTTCCTGAGAAACTTACTTATGTACAAAGTGAAGTTGATAAAATGACATATATTACCAATTCCACTACAGCAAGTGGTGGTGTAGGTAAAATTAACTTGGCTTCATCTGGTTTAGGATACAAAAAAATTCCGGGAATATCAAGTGTTACATCTACTAATGGTATTAATGCGAAAATACTATGTTTATCTGATAATATAAACAAAATTAATAAAGTTCGTATTTTAGATCCCGGTTTTGAATATTCTTCAGATAGAACGTTAAAACCTGAAGCCAGAATATCTCCGACAATCACCTTAATAAATTCTGATCTTATTTCAAATATTGAGGTTGTATCTGGAGGGGCAGAGTATCTTACTGCACCTGATATTGTTGTCGTAGATCCAGAAACTGGTTTGCTTACAGATCAGGGTGTTATTGAAGTTGAATTATCATCAAGTTCTATTTCAAGCGTTAATATAATAAGTCCACCAAGAGGACTTAAACCATTAGAACAAAGAGTAAGAACTGTTAATAATTCAAATGGTATCTCTGTACAAACTGTAGTTGGTATGGCTAATACGACATCAGTTGGTGTGGTTACATGCACATTAGTCACACCCATAGGTGGATTTAGCAATGTTCCATTTGCAGTCGGTGATCAAATATTTGTTGAAGGTATACAGTTAGAATCATCATCTGGAACTGGATACAATTCAAGCGATTATGGTTATAATTTCTTTACTATATCAGATTATCAAAATACAAGTCCTGCAAAATTAGAGTTTAATTTGAGTGGAATTGCTACAGCGATTGGAATAGCAAAAACGTCGCAACAAAATTATGCTACTATAACAAATTTCAACAAATATCCTAAATTTAAAATTACTCAAAGATCTGCACAATTTACTCCCG
>FUFK010042596.1_pt2 | contig 10151 bp, 9 predicted proteins | sample 1021851 | NCBI WGS metagenome assembly FUFK01 (sample SAMEA51879418, study PRJEB19060) | metagenome
TGGTNNTGCTGGAANTGNTTTNTCAAGATCATCAGCAAAACTTGTNAGTCTATCTAATCCTACTTTNTCNATTATATTGTCAAAGGTATCCTCTACTGATTTTGAAACACCATTTTTAGCATTAAATGATTGTGGCTCTGGGCAATTCAATCTATCACAATCAAGAACATTTGTAATGATATTTGCAAACTTAATCGCTTTTGAAAATGTTTCACTGGGAAGTGCAATACCACCACCTTGAATATTATTCAACTGTCCAAATAGATCTCCCATTGTTGTGTCTATAATATTATTGATCTGACCAAACATATCNCNCAAAAAGTTTTCAACACCACAAACAGGAACATCTAAAACTTGACCTATCATATTTTCTAAACTTTTGGAAAGATAATCTTTTAGTTGTTCCTGTATCTTTTCAATATTACAAAAAATAACGTCAGTAAGGGATTTAGTTGCCTGTCCTACAGGTGCTTGTAATGTCTTTGGTGTTTTTTCCTCAAGTGTTAAATTTAATTTATCTAAAGTATCCTGTATTAACCATGATCTAGCACGACGAACTAATTTTGTTGTTGAATTATGAATTTTTAATGATGTAAGTCTAAGTTCTGATTTTATATCAATAATACCACCGTAAATTGGATCAACATATGATGAAGATTCATTTAATTGTTGAAAAGTTTCTAATTTACGAGTGAAATCTTTTATTGCATTACTAATTTTTGATATTTCATTATCTTCGCAAGCAGTGGGATTGTCAATGGTAATATTTGTAGATGCTTCTTTCTGTTTTGCTGCAATAGATTTGATTAACTCGCCAGGCGTCATTTGGCCAGGCCAAGGTGACTCTGAGAAAAATCTTTGTTTACCAGCTCTCTGTCTAACTTTTGGTGGAGTGTATGGAACAAAGTCAATCTGTTTCTTTGAATCAAATTCACTATTCTTCAACCCATCTCTAATAAAGGGTTGTTTAAATAAAGTTCCGAATATCACTGGTTGTTGTCCATCTTCACCATCAAAGAAAAATCCAACTACAACTTCTCCACCTTGATATTGTAGTGTTTTACCACAACCACCAGTTGTAGATGTGTTTGATGGTAAAAGGACATGTGCTAATGGTAAATCCTTATCTGGTAAATCAACATCATTACCATGATATCCTACGATGCGAACACGACATCTAAGAGAGTAAATATCTTCTCCATCTTCAGCTTGCTTTCTTTCATAAGAATCACCCCACTCTCCTTTATCTGGATCGGTAACTTGACCGATCCACCATTGCATTGGGTCTCTTCCTATAAAGTTAGTTGATGACATCTAATTAATCGTCATATATTAGACACTCAGGTTCATCTGGGTGTTGATCACAAAATAGTTCAAGTGCGTTCGGATCATGATGNTCNCCTGCTTNAATTTCNTCTTTNTGATGTTCTACATANTCTTCTAANTCATGCAACTCTTCTTTTGCATGTCTTCTTGCTGCTGGATTCGCTTGTGGATCGTCAGCAATTTTCTTATCGTATTCAATGTGATCTTCAATTGATTTCATTTGATTCTCCTGTTTCTTTTATTTAAGCGGTAAAGACATCACGGATTAATGTGAGTTGACTTTCACTTTTTTGTCCACCTATTATTTGTCTTAATCCTGATATTAAGTATTTACCACTAGGATCATTTGTCTTCTCGGTTCCATAAGAATCTGTTTTAGATTCTCCATCTCCTTTTTTAAAAGGTAATTTAATTTCAACTACCTGACCGACTCTTAAATCAGGATTAAGTGAAGTTGATATTTTAAATGACTGCGAAAACAATAAGTTATTCCTAATATAAGATTTATTTTGATAAACGGCAAGCTCACTCTCTAGTTGCACATCCTTCTTTTTTGATCCCTTTTGTGCGACTCCAAAGTCATTAACTCGAAGCATTAATCGAGTTGGGGAATTCTCAAGACCATTCAATAATTTTGGTGGTTTCTTCAAATCAAAATCACTAACTTTAAAATCAACTATGTTTTTCGTTTGATTTTGAATATCAATGTATATAGTTCGGTTTGCATACATTCCCATTCTTAAGTTCATTCCAATGTCATTTGTCTGAGTCATTCTATTTTGTAATATTTTAAAAGTGCCAGTATCTTGATCATATGGTTTGTCCGTATGTGTATATGTAAAACTTGGTTCTTGTTCTAATAATTTTTCAATCGATTTAAAATGATAACCATCAAAATTTTCATAAAATAAAAATCCAAAATTCTTAGCAGATGATTGTGACTTTGGACATAACCATTGAATTGTGTCAAAAGGTCTTTTAAGATTACCTATGAATGAGTAGGAATTAGAAGCATCATGTTTATCTAATTTTTTCTTTGTTTGAATGCCTTTTTTGTAACTAACAAGTAATTCGGAAACAGTTTGTGAAACATTACCTGTAAATTTTTTATTGACTCTTGCAGTTTCATTAATTATAGATTCAACAGAAACAAACTCTAACGTTGCAACCTGTTTATTTGTTTCTGTTATGACATTTCTCACAGAGTTTAACATCAAGTTATGTTTCTTTTTGGTGAGTTTAAAATCATCAAAACCATCGATTTCAATTGTTAGGTCAATATGTTCTCCACCAGAAATTCCTTTTCTACTTATTACTTGGTCAATATCAATAAAAGTAATGTTCATTGATACGGTTGGACTATCAATGCTCTCATAGTAATCAACAATTGGCCCTCCACCAAGTAATTCATATTTTTCGTCCAAAGATGATCCTTCGTTTGGAAGTAATTCACATTTTTTAAATTTAAATCTTGTTTCAGACATTATGAAATTACCATCGCATTGTTACCAAGATTCAGATATCTTTGAGCGCTCTGTCTTAAAAGAGAAGCAAAAGGTATCGGAGCCTCTGTATCTTGTAGTTCAGCGGGTGTAGTTTGGGGAGTATCAGCTAGTGCCACTGGATTGGGGTTTTGGTCTGGTATATTCATTGCTTGATTTTGTTCTTCCACAACCATGAGTGTTTGACGATTAGTATCCACAGACTGAGAAAGATTATTTATTAGTTCCATTTCACCACTTTCATTTTTACTTTCTATAATTGGTGTAATACTTGATCCAACTAAACCACCCTGATTATACCCTTTCACACTTGCATTTATACTAGCAGAGAGATCAGTAAACGAGGAATCAGTCTTAGGTTGAACATTAGTTTTATATGCAACGTTAGTTTCTTCTCTAAGATTAGTCATGGATGAAACTAACATATCTGGATTTATTTGACCAATTCGATACCCCATAGTGCCTTGCAAAGATTTTGCAATCTCATCATCAGCGCTCATACTAAAACCTTGCCCTGGCTTGATACCTCTCGCTTTTCTATCTTCTTCCATTGCTTTATCTTCTTTCTCATCTGTTGCTTTCTGTGCATCACTTCTCATAAGAATAGGAAGTAATTTTTCTTGTGGTATTCCTGTTGTTTGATTTATGACTTGATCTATTGTGACATTTTCAAATCCTTTTAGTTTGTGTATTTCACCAAGTAATTGATTCTTATGTTCGATCAGATCAGGAACTCCGATTGAGACGGTTTTATCTGTCATCGTGGTGTCTTCACTAAAAACAGTAACAGTTCCATCCTCTGCTGTTTCTGTAAAACGTGTTCTTTTTACGGTTGTTTCACTTAAACCACCAGTAGACATGTCTGTGATTGATCTAAAATAATCACTACCACTTTCATTTGATATTTCAACGTCTTTTATATTATTAGCAAAGGAAGATTTTTTGACAAGTGCATCTTTACTAAGATCGCCTGCATCTAGTCTTTTCATTTCAAATGAACCTAAATTACTCGCTTTATTTGTTGCACCAACTGAGGCATTAAGTCCTTTTAAAGTATCAACACCAACTTTATCCACAGCGTCTTTTGTCACAATGAACTCGCCAGGCGTTAACATAGCGGGAACACTATCTACTAAACCACCTTGATTAAAACCAAATATATTTTTTTTCTTTTTCTTTGAGTCAAATTTTTCATCAGACTCTTTAAATCTCTCGGCCTGTTCTTCCCGAAACTTATCTTTTTGTTTGATGTGATCGTTAAATCTTTCCTCTAAAGTATCACCTTCACCACCCATACCTACGGAAGTGAGTGTTGTAGTGCTACCATCTTTATAAGTGATGTGAAAATCACCTCCACCAATCTCCATGATTTCAGCACCCTCTTTGATGTAATCATCGTATAGTTTGAGTTTCTTTTTAGTTTTTCTTGAGCCAGGTCTTCCATCAAAATTACTAATTGCATCGCCAATACCACTCAAGATATTTTTTCCTTTTTCTTTTATATCATCAAACTTAAGATTCATTAAACCATTAGCGTTAACTTTTGGTTTTGCCTCTCCACCTTTTTCATTTTTCTTTCCTCCAAACAAATTTGAAAATCCTTTCGCAAGATTTTTTCCTAAGTCTGCACCTTTTTTTATAAGTCCAGTTCCTAAACCAATTATTGCTCCAGCACCTTGAACTGCTAAACCAACTGTGCCTCCCACTAAACCTCCTATGAAAGAGGAAATAAAACCCATGACTCCGCCACCACCACCTTTTTTTCCGCCTCCTTCTTCTCCTCCTTCTTTATTTCCTCCACCTGATCCCTGTGATTTTTCATTCTGTTCCTTGACTTTCGCCTCCATCTCCTCTTTCTGTCTTTTATCCTCCTCATCAAATAGTTTAATTTCTATTTTTCTTACTCTTTCTTTTAATTCATTTAAAAGACTTAAATTAGAATTAGATGTTTTTTGAACAGTCTGAACCATCTCACGAGTCTCAGTCGCTTGATCAAAAAAACTTTCTGGAGTTACTCCACGTTGTTCTAATTCTTCATCCATTTCCGTACTTTCGGACTCCTTCTTCTTGTTGACGTTTTAGATTTTCCTCTTCAATATATTGCTGTAAGAGAGAGGTNTAAATGTCCCTTTCCCAAGGCATCATATTTTCAAGTTCTGTCAAGCTATATTTATGGTATTGCATGAGAGCAAAATTTGTTCGATAATACGACTCAAGATCCTCTCTTGCAATACTCAACCGAAAAAATCGGCTAGTCCCTCCAGAANGACACTACCTTTTTCTTTTGTGTTTGGATTTATNACTTCAATAGTATGAGATAATTTAGGCATTGTTGCAAAAAACTTCTCCACCTCCTTATATTGTTTTGAACTTAATTTTTCAACAAAATCAANTCTCTCAGAGGGTGTGTAATCATTCACGTCCCAAGCGTCTTCCTCTGTGTAGATTGTATCCATACAATCAGCGATGACCTTAAAACTTTTATTCACAACTTCCTCAGAATTGTCAGTAGTGGTAAAATTATTTTCAATGAATTGATTTAATGATGGATACTTCATACGAAGAGTCATCTTATCATCTAAAACAATATCTGTTTTGTGATCTTTTGGCTTAATTACTTTAATCTCATCAACATAAAGAGTGACTGGAACTTGAGTTACTCCATCATCAGGACAAGTCACTGTCATTTTGATATCTTCACCTATTGACTTTGCACGAATATTCAAAAAGATGTATTCAATGTCAAATGTTGGGAGTTTATCAACATCAACTCCTTTTGTCAAAATACATTTTTTTAGTACGTCTTTTACAGCATTTGTAATCTCACTTTCATTTTTCGAGTCTAAAGCAAGAATCAGAATCTTTTCCTCTTTCACAAGAAAAGGTCTATATTTAATTTTTTTATTTGATGAATGCAACTTCAACTCATAGGTTGGAGTTTCGATTGTTGGTAATGGCATAACAATTTATTCAGTGTTTTATTTAGAAAGATCCAGGCGGAAATGTATCACCATATAATGCAGTATCTTTATGTATTTGTGCTTCAACTTGTCTCTGAGCAGAAGTTGCGCTATTGGTAATAGTATAAGCACCCTCAACAGCTGCATCATTTGAATTTATGAGATTAGCAGCTGTATTGACAGGAGCTTGTCCCTCTAGTCCATCAAAACTTGAAAAGAATCTATCATAAGCAAATTGCACACTACATTGTAACACATTTGGTTCTCCATAGGCAACTCTCATTGATGTTAAATCAGTTGGCCAAACATTGACAAATTCATAATGTGCTAGACTTGATTGATACGATCCCTTCTTTTCAACAAAAGAATCTCTCTCAAATTTTGTAACATGAAGTATTTCTTTATAATCCTCTGGATAATTAAATCGTGAATATGCAGAATAATCTCTTTTTCTAGTCATAATTGGATTAATGTATGACATCCATCTTTCTAGAACCTCTAATATTACCATGTCTGCATCACAGTAAAAAGTGAGATTTAAAGGAGGAAAATTTCTAAGATTTGGAAACGACTCTTGAATCCCCTGATGATGACCAACTGCAAGATCAGTTGTAAAACTCGTGCCTGGAATCTCTGCTTGTGTGCATAACAAAGACATTTTTCTTTTAAAATCAGTTCCCTGAGTTCTATTTTTACCAGGCTCATCTTCCCTTAACCATTCTCTAGATTTTCCAAATGAAAAAGTTACCTGATAAAGAGCATCAAGAGATACTCTACCGAGGGTATCTCTAATATCTAAGATACTATTTCTACTTGGATTAGAACTTGATCCAAATATATCTGATCTTCTTGGAAATAAACTATTATCTGCCACAATAAATAAATTTAAGTTGTTATTACTATATATGAGCTATAAAGGGATATATAGACCTTCTAATCCTAAAAAATANAAAGGNGATCCCCAAAATATTATTTATAGGTCTTTGTGGGAAAGAAAATTNATGAATTATTGTGATTTGAATGAAAATATNCTTGAATGGGCGTCNGAAGANTTNTGGATTCCNTATCTAGANCCAACNACAAATCGTGTTCGTAGATATTTTCCNGANTTNTTTATTAAATANAAAGACAAAGACAACAATATTCGTAGATCGGTGATTGAAGTCAAACCAATGAGAGAGACACTACAACCAAAGGCGACAAAGGGTAAATCTAGAAAGACAATGATAAATGAATCAATGACATATGTGAAGAATCAAGCGAAATGGAAAGCAGCGAGAGAATTTTGTGAAGATCGTAAACTAGAGTTCAAGATTATGACTGAAAAAGAATTAGGAATCCGATGAGTATTTTACGGACTATTTTAGATAGAGTTGAAAATCAAGTAAGTGAAGATTGGTTTCGTAATCAATTGATTCAAGAACTCGGTTCAACTAACTTTAATGATGACGCTGCAGATACCAATGGTTTTTATCCTGGCCAACTGTATTTTTTTACATACTCTGCTCAGACAAAACAGCCATATTATGACATGTATCCACTCGCTTATATAATCGAATATCAAAAAGGTGGATTTCTTGGTTGTAATCTTCACTACGTTCAATTGACACAAAGAGACGAACTTGCAACAAGCTTACTAAATAACTCTGCTCAGGGTGCGGTTGCAGTTCCTCAAAGAACTCTACATAAATACCTATATACTGGTGTCAGAGGTCAACCATATCGTATTCCAAATGCAGAGTGGTCAGACGTAGCACAACTACCCACTGAAAAATTCGTTGACATGAGAGGAATCCCAGTTCCGAGAGACAGAGTTTACAACAAAAATTAATGGCAGTCAAAAAAAGCAGACAATATAGTGTAGACGGAAATAGTTACGCTTTCGATTTCGTCAGCGAAAAATTAGCAGGCATAAAAAAGTCTGTTAATGGCCTCCTAAATCCAATTCCACCAAAGGGATCAGAATTTGCAAGTGTATCAAGTTCAGACGAGGCTATAAATGCATTTAATGTCGCTAAGTTTGGGCCTAATAAAGCTGCATATGCTAAAGATACATCGATTGAAAAACTATCAGAAGACGAATTACAAGATTATTATGATAAAGAGGTCAAAAAAGGAGTTAATGAACAATTTATTGAAAACTTTGCAGAACCAGCTTTAGCTTTTACAGAACCTCGTGATACAGGTGGTCAATATAATAGAGGTAACTCAAGCTATAGATCAAACTATAAAGGTATTCTGGGTGATCGTGGTAATGTTTATGCATATCCTCTTGATATTGATCTAGATCAAGATCATTTTAAAATTACAAAATACAAGTATGTAAGAGCAAGCATAAATCAAAGTAAATCATCTAGAAATAAATTTGTAAAAGACGTATATACAAATGTCGCTGGTGATAGTGTTATTGGTAGTGAAATTGATGGAAGTGTCATATTNCCNATGCCAAAGGCGACTGATGCNAATGCTGCTCAGTGGGGAGGAAGTGATCTAACCGTAACAGATCTCATGTCTCTTGGAGTCGCAGCTGCGACTGACGAATTTAGTCCAGCAAGATTTTTTGGAAGAACATCGTCAGGTCTTAAAAATGAGCAACTAGATATGCAGAGAGAACTCAGAAAACAAAGGGCAGAAGATGGTCAAGAAGAAAGTTTTGCAAGTAAATTTATAGTAGGTGCTCAAGCAAGCACTGCTGAATCTATAACAAAATTAAATGGTCTACTAGGAGCGAATTTTGATACGGATGTATTTTTAGCAAGAACTGGTGGTCGAGTTTTAAATCCAAACGCAGAGATGTTNTTTCAAGGGCCAGTNATNAGAGANTTTTCATTTGAATTTCAAATGATTGCAAGAAGTANAAAAGANGGTGANGAAATAAGAAAAATNATTCGTTTTTTNAAATTAGGNATGGCTCCAAAATTTCAAAATATAGCATTTTTANCAAATCCAGANGTATTTAAATTAGAATATAGAAATGATANTNATGGNNNNTTAAAAACNGTNAATANNTTTAATCCAGGCGGTCTTGCATTNACAGCNTTAAAAACTGATTATGCTCCAAATGGTTATTGGGCTGCATATACTGATTCACAACCTGTTGCATTAAAATTGGCTATGTCATTTACTGAACTCAGACCAATTTATGAGGGAGATCAAGCACAAACTCCAGACGATAGTGTAGGTTACTAATATGACATACTCAGGATCACCAAATAGTTACTTCAGACAACTTCCAGACCTTGATTATCCTTCGTTAGCGAATGATCGAAAGTCCGCCTATGACTATCAAGTTGTTAAAAATATATTTAAACGAGCAATCGTGCGAAATGACATATTTGATGAGGTTACTGCTTTTACAAAATACTCAGTAGAAGGTGATGAACGACCAGATCAAGTAGCTTTTAATTTTTATGGAGATTCTGGTCTTGATTGGGTGGTGTTAACTACAAATAATATTATTCATGTCAGAGACGAATGGCCAATGGGCCTTAATGATTTTTTAACTTATGTAAATTCAAAATACACAACTCAAGAACTGTCAAACATTCATCATTATGAAACTAAGATCATAAGAGACTCAAGAGGTAGATTAATTCAACCAAAAGGTTTAACAGTTCCAGCTGGACACTCTATTACTTTTTTAGACAATGGAGCTTTGAGAACAGAATCATCACTCACATCATTTACATTCTTTGAACATGAAACAAACTTAAATGACGAGAAAAGAAATATCAATGTTTTAAGACCTGAGTATTTGACAATATTTTTAGAGGATTTTGAAGAGATCATGGAATATAAACCATCAAGACAATTNGTNANNGANAANCTCAANAAAACAGAGAATCCAAGANTAATTTCNCCATAAAAAAAGAGGTCACTTTGAGCGACCTCTGGCGTAAAAAATGGCCCGAAATTTTTTTCGGGGTATTTNCTAATTTTCAGCTAATTTTGCAAAATAGCTGAGTGCNTCTTCTTCATCCTCATCNGTATTAACAGAGGATGGAGTTGTGTCAACAACAGCACGACCTTCACTTAAGTCCTCTAAGTTATTATCTTCATCAATAACTTCGGGGTCTTGTCTTTTTGGTGCAACAGTTAGACCAAGAACATAATCAAGTCTCTTCTTGAGATCTTCATATGATTTGAACTGATCTGGAGCAACAAGTTCTGCAAGAGAATATTCTTGCTTCCAAACTGCCTCCATTGCATCGTCATCATCTAGAAGTGGAGCAGGAGCAGCAAACTCAGATGAGTCATAGTTCCAATACCCAGCAACCTTTTTGATTTTGATTTTGAAGTTTGCACCAGCCCAGAAATCAAATGGGTTGATTGCTTGTTCATCTTCAAACTCAGGTTGCATTGC
>FUFK010047732.1_pt1 | contig 10149 bp, 15 predicted proteins | sample 1021851 | NCBI WGS metagenome assembly FUFK01 (sample SAMEA51879418, study PRJEB19060) | metagenome
TTGGTTGATTTGGGGCAGGACATTCAACTTCTTTTTGTGGTGGGGGAAGGTTATCTAAATTAGGTTGAGGAGTTTCTAATTCAGGAGCAGGAGTTACCGTAGGTGCAGCTACATCTTCTACGAATACTAAATCTTCAGGAACATAATCCATAGGAAAAAAATATGGTACAGTTCCATCACACAAAACTCTGTTACCTCTGTCATCTTCAGTTACTAACTTTATTGATTTTTCATTAGCAGGATTAAATACAACACAGCCTGGAACTTGAATTATGGGATTACCAATTGTTAAAGTTACAGGAGGACTAAAAGGTATAGATTGTATAGGCGTATGAATATAACTATTTATTGGAATTATCTCTAATTTATTTATATTTATTTGATTGACTTCAGACAATTTTAAAATGGACTTTTAGGTAGCTCAGGAATTACACCACCAGTTGTATCAGGTATTGGTAAAGAATCTCCTAAAGTATCTCCTAAGCTGCCTGTGACCGCCTCTAACGCCTTATCTTTAATATTGTTTATGATTGCATCTTTGTTTAAATAAACAGCTAATCCAGCTCCTACAACGGTTAAAGAAACTACACCTGAAGCAACAGCTATTGCATTAAAAATTTTCTGCATTTTTTAAAAAAATCTTATATTTTTATTCTACTGGTATTTTTATAAACTAACCAGTCTGACTATTCAAAAAAAGTACCTACCTCATCGGCTGGATCAGGAGTATTAGTTTTAGCCCATTCAAGATACTCTTGATAATCAGTATTTGCTGGGTCAAAAGGAATACAAGAATGTGGAGGATTTTCTAGATTTTTAAATACAAAATCAGTTTCTCCTGTTAGTGGGCTTTTGTGTAATTTATAGAGTGCCATAATTAAAGTTCTGCTGAAAATTTTGCGAAGGCATTAGCATCATGTCCAACTCTAATATACCTATTTGAATCTCCTGTACTTCCTAATTGTCCACCACTCCACTGAAAATAATTAGCACCCGTCGAATTCAAATTAAAAGAACTAACCACATAACTACTTCGATCTACTTGTGGTTGACCTAATTCTAAAGAGCTTCCAAACGTTGCAGTTGGTGTTGTTCTCATTTCTGGATGAAATCTAAAATTAATATAGCCTGTTGTATTACTAGGATGTTCATTAATAAAAGGTATTGATAGATCCTTTGAATTATTACCATAACAATCTATTCCTATTTGTTGGTAATAGCGTTTACAAAGTTCTAATTCTTGAGCAAATGACCTATGCTCAAAATCTGTTGCATGCTCGCCTACTTCTAANTGAACNCCNGTAATAAACATATCATTANNTGTGCTATCAAAATAATTTGTTGACTCACTTGTNCTATAAGCGTTTGTCGAACTCCAAGTGCCTTCACTACTTGTATCTTTATCTGGTCCTGTATAATATGAGAATTGTATATCCATGCCAGTTGTAACCGCATCATCTATTTGTAAATTAGAATTTCCTGGGATTTTACATGTATATCTATTCCAGTTTGTAGGATCAGTTACTGTGACATTTTTAACATAGTAGTAATTTGTGCCATGTCTAGTTCTAAACGATACGGGTAATTTACTAGTACCAGTTTTAGTGGTTTTAAAGTAAAAAGATATTGTTAGAAAACTTGAATCTGATAGATGATTCCAACCAGAACTTCTTAAATCTTGTCCTTCTATTTTGTATTGGACTTGAATCATCTGTTGTCCAGATGCTGTTGTATTTACAGTTGTAACATCACATTTATGTGATTTTGTAAAACCTAAAGTAGTTGGTGCGTCTGTACTTTGGCTTATATTAGCTGCTCCAACAGCAGAATTACCAAAAATAAACTTAAATCTGTCAAGGGTTTGATAACCTTCATTACTATTATCAGACACAGCAACGGTAGATGATCCACTTCTTTGAGCCACTTGCATAGCTCCATTAATTATTATATTTCTGTTACTTAAGTTATTAGTAACGTTGGCAGTACAAGAACCATCATTAGCTACTGTTATCGCATCTGATGATGCTGATACTCCTCTTATTCCTCCGACTTTTAATGTACTCATGGTTTTGGATTAGCGTCCTTTACTTCCTTAATAGAATTATAGAATGCACTAAACTTGGCCTTTAAATCTGCGTCAGCATCTATTGCATGCCAAAGTAAATCGAGTTGATCTCCTATGGGAAGATATATTTTAGAACCATTGGTAGTTCTATCGGTTTTGTATTTAACAGCAGCAGCTTCTGCATCTAATGTGCTTCGTGCAGCATCTATATCAGATTGAACTAAATTAATTTTTGTTCCGTCAGATTTGAAAGCACCTACACCATCAATTACCTCTGTGCAGTCTGGATATGCTTTGAGAATAGCAAAGTAATCAAATTCCATTATGCAGCAACCTCCAATAAAGTAACAGTTGAAATATAAGAACCAGTTTCGGCATTTGTACTACTAGAACCTCCATAATTTATATAAAGATTTCTAGTTTGACCAGAAGTATGTGAAAGCTGAAAAGTATAAGCTTGTTCATTAGTATTACCTGGACTATGTAAAAAGTTTATAGGCGTTGCTCCAGCAGCTTGATTATTGGGAGGATTAATTCCAATATGAGCAATCCTATTGCTATTATTTGTATCACCGTTTCCATTGGCTGCACCAGCCGTAATTGATCCATTTATTCTTAGTCCAACGTGTAAAAATTGTCCACCATCATGTCCTATAGCTAGTTGACCAAGCACTAAAATTTTATTTGATGATGAAGTTGGTGTAATTGTTGTTTCAAAAGCCGTTAAATCATAAACTCCTTGAGAGGCAATAGAAACTGCAACTCTAGTAGAATATACATTGCTTATACATTGAACAATATTCCCTGCCTTTGGGTTTGTTGTAGTTAGAACTGTACCGTTTGCTGTATCAGGTAAAGTTAATACTCTTGTATTGTTACTAGAAGCTGGAGCCTTTAGCTCAAAGGTTCCTCCATTCGAATCAGCTGTTAATTTAATTGAACTCATAATTAACTAGGTTTTGGATTAGCGTCCTTTACTTCTTTTATGTGGGTTGCCCACGCACCCGTTGTATCTAGTTTACCTGCAACAATATCCTTGTATAACATGTCTAGCTGATCACCGAAAGAGGCATAAATTTTAGAACCATTGGTAGTTCTATCGGTTTTGTATTTAACAGCTGCAGCTTCAGCGTCTAGCGTTGCTCGTGCAGCATCGATTTTTGATTGCTCAACAACAACATCATTTTCAGAGGCATCTTTTATTATTGACCCTGTATCTTTAATAAAAGTTACTTGTGGGTATGCTTTTCTAATTGCTTCGTGATCTAAACTCATTATCCTACAAACTCCATAATTGTAATTGAGGAAGCACATCTTCCTTCATAATTTTGGTTTACATCACTGCCAGTTCTATTCAAATAAATAGTGTGAGTTTGATCGTTTGCATGACTTCCTCTTACATCATAAGCAGTCGAACTTGTAGAAGGACTACTAATTAAATGAACAATAGTTTGATTTTCTAATCCACCTGAGTTACCTGGTCTTGCTGAAGTTGTTATTCTTAGTCTATTCCCATCTGCATCACCTCTGTAAGAAGGACTACCTGCAACGTGTAAAGTTCCATAAGCTGCTGCACTAGTGCCACTTATACTTATATTAAATTGTGCAATAACTAATAATTTATTACTTGAACTTGCTGCTGCGTATGATATTGAAATTAAAGCTGCTGAATATGCACCTTGTCCAGTACTTGCAGAAACTGTAGCTGTTTCATTTACGGATGCTTCATTAATTATGGCTCCTTGAGGCATAGCTGCATCTGCTATGGCTTTTGTATCACTGATACCTCCTGTAGATATTCCTGTTAATGTTCCTGATCCGTTAATTGCAATAGGCATAATTTAAACCACCGTATAGACTGAACCGCTAGGTATAGTCAGCGTGACACCTGCGTTAATTGTAATTGGTCCAAAACTACCAGCATTGCAGGTAGATCCAAATGTAGTTCCGATTGTGTAGTCTTGTGTTATGTTTGTTCCATTCTCTATTATCACCTTGTCAGACCCACCACCAGTAGCTCCAGATGGTGCGTCGACATAAGACAATACACCAGCTCCGTTTGTAGACAAAAGCTGTCCTGAAGACCCTGTTGCTGTTGGGAACTGTGCAACTTTTGTTCCATTAGCAACAATACCAATCTGTCCAGAGCTTACTCTGAAGAAGCCAGTGTCGGTGTCTGAAGAGAAAGTAATACTTGGAACTGAGACTGTACCATCAGGGAATGTACCACCAGCATTTAAATAATCTGCACTTGCAAGTATTACTCCAAAGAAAACTTCTCCTGAAGCTGGAGCAGAACTAAAAACTATATTTGTTCCTGATAGTTGAAATCCTGTTGATCCTGAAGAGTCAGGCTCCTGAATTACACCTCCAACAGAAATTAATAATTGAGTTTCATATTTTGGAAATGGAGTAGGAGCAACTCCACCAACTAATAGAGAAAATGAAGTAGTACTTCCATTAAAAGAACTTGAAATATCATCAATAGTTTTGTAATCAGTATTTGACCTTAAATTATTACCTATATACGGCATGATTACTGAAATCTTTTATATGCTTCTTCTATTTTACAGAGGCTAATTTTTGAAAATTATTCCTTATTTTTTAAAAAATTTAACTATTAGGTCCTTTTGTTGATGGTTGAGTCGGCCATACAACATCATCAGGAGTTTTATCTTTATAGGTCTGAGGAATATCTCTTATAACTTGTCTATATGCAGCCCACTGAGCTTGATCAACAGTTGCACCAGTTGTCATTGTCCAATCTGTATCTCTTAATATCTGATCTCTTGTCGCTCTGATACTATCCCAAGTTAATATATCTTTATCAGCAGCTTCAGCTGTGTTTCCCTCTGCTACCCACTTAAGGTATTCTTGGTAGTCGGTGTTTTCTTTATCAAATGGAATTGACAATATTTTTCCATCTTTTTTTCTTAAAACACAAACTTCGATACCGTCTATATTTTTAAATAATTTGTAAATTGGGTTTATTGGATATGCCATAGTCTAAAGCTCCGATACTACTGCTAATTTAGCATTCCCTTGATCTGTTTCAATCCAATAAAAATCTCCTACTGTTTTATTTCCTGAGCCTGATGTAGTAAGTGTTCCTCCACGTCTAGAAACAGTATTAAATCCAGTAAAACTATCAAAATTTACTAAGTCCCCATGACGAGTTCTAAACTCATTACCAGCAGAACTACTTTCAACTGTTGGGGCTGATCTCATAGGAGGGATAAAACGAACTGGAACAAAAGGACCATCACTAGTTGCATAAGGTGTACCACCCAACCCTGAATCATCACCAGAGTCTGTGGATCTATCTAAAATAACTTGATAATATCTTCTGCAAAGCATAAGTTCCTCGGCAAATGACCTATGCTCAAAATCTGTTGCCACGCTGCCTACTTCAATTTGAACTCCTGTAATTTCAAATGTTGCATCATTTGTTGTATACCATGTTGATGTATTATCTTTTGTCCTCGCAGAACTATTGAATGTTTGCCAAGCATTTTCTGTAACAGAACCATCTGTTCTATCTGTTCCCAAAAATGGTAAAAAATTTATCTCGAATCCAGGGCCATTATTATTATCAAATTGTAAATCAGAATGACCTGGAATTGTTTTTGTTACTTTTGTCCAAGTATCAGCAGATAAAGAACCAGTAGTCATAGCATAACTTTTATTGGTACCATCTTGTGTTCTTGCATAAAACTTAAATTCTTGTGCAACACTTGATTTTACCCAGAATGATAATGTCACATAACTTGAACTAGAAGTATAATTCCAGCCTGAGTTAGCTATATTCTGTGCTTCTATAATCTGTTGAATCCAAATAAAATCACCACCACCAGCACCACTTGTTTGATTTCCATTTGTTACTTTTAATGCTTTTCTAAATCCTAAAGTATATGGTGTAGTTCCACTTGATACATCAACATGTGCTTGTGTAGGAGATTCATCTGTGCCAGTATTTATAATTGTAAACCTATCAACAGTACCATAACCAGAAATTGTAGATGACGTACCACGTTGAGCTACTATCATAGCTCCATTAATTATTAAATTTTTACTAGCACCAATCTTTTTAGATACTTGAGTTCCTAGTCTTTCTAATCCAACTTGATTAAGAGCCATTTGTTATACCTCCTTAAGTCTGTTCTAGATAACTTACAGTTACATCTAAAGCACTTGCTGTACCAGCCCTCACTCTTAAAATATCATTAGCTTCCATAATTACTTTTGATCCACTTATAAGTTCTAAAGAACTTCCTGCTGGGACTGGAGCATTTCTTATAAGGTGAACATCATCACCTGCTGTTACAAGAAAAACATCAACTTGAGCACTGGCTCCTGTTGTATTTGAAACAAGGACACTGAGAAGAACAATAGTTGCACTTCCTCCACATGTTACGACATTCGTATTAGTGCTACTAACGGCATCTGTTACGACGTTTGTTTTTGTGTCACTTTTGAAGGTATTTGCCATATCAGCCGAGAGCGAGAATTAACGCAATTTGATCAGAAAAATCAGTCGTAGTTGCAGATAATGTTCCTGTGATAGTTACATTACCTGGAATTGTTACTGATCCATTAGAATCTATTGTAAGACGGCTAACTCCTCCAGTTACCAAAGATATACTATCGGCAGAAGGACTAATCAAACCTGTATTAGGATCTCCTTGGAATTTAAGACTGCAATTAGTAACAGATCCTAAAGCAAAAGAAGCGTTAGATCCATCTTGTCTTAGTAATGGAAATCCTCCATTAGTTATTGCATCATGTATTACAACAGTTTTTAATGAGGTATCTACTGTGACTTCACCATCAGCACCTTTAAATCCTGAGTGCTCTGCTGTTGTTCCTCTTCTAAATTGAACTTGGGTTGCCATAATACTATCCTANAGCCACTGCTATTGCGGTAGCAAAACTTTCTGTACTTATTGTCCCATCAGTATTTGGAACAGTCATAGTTCGAGTTGTACTACCCGAAATTCCTGAACATTCAAATGCTAATTTTTTAGAAGCATCTGAATTATCTTTAACTCTAAAAACATTATCTGCAAACTCACTAACAGCACCTGATGATACCTGATTATCTACATAAGCTGTTGTTGCTACTTTGGTCGAGTTATCACTTGCAGATTGAGTCGTAGCTGTTATACCGTCAGCTAACGCTCCAGAGACTGTATTATTTCCTAAAACAATAGTCTTATTTGTAAGAGTCTGAGATCCAGTTAGGGTTGCAACTGTTGCATCTATAGCTAAACTCACAGCTCCTGTAGTTCCTCCCCCTGATAATCCAGTTCCTGCAGTAACTGCTGTAATATCACCTTGTGGCACACCAGCTATTTCGGTATCTACATATGCTTTGATTGACTGCTGAGTAGCTAAATGACTAGCTGAATCACTAGCCATATTGTCCTCATCTTTTATTGATGTTCCTGATATAGTTGAATTTAAAATAGGACTTGTTAGTGTTTTATTTGTAAGAGTTTGAGATCCAGTAAGAGTTGCAACTGTTGAATCAATATTTAAAGTAACAGCTCCAGAGTTACCTCCTCCAGATAATCCTGTGCCTGCAGTAACAGCTGTTATGTCTCCTGTAATTCCTGCAATCTCAGTGTCTACATAAGCTTTAATTGATTGTTGAGTGGCAAGATGACTAGCTGAATCACTAGACATATTATCTTCATCTTTTATTGAAGTTCCTGATATAGTGCCATTTAAAACAGCACTGGTTAAAGTTTTGTTTGTTAATGTTTGACTTTGTCCTAATAAAACTAAGGTATCACTAGCATTTGGAACAGTAAGAGTTCTAGTAGTGCTTGTGGCGATTCCTGAAGCGTCAAAAGCTATTTGTTTTGTAGTATCAGTATTATCAATAACTCTGAAACCGTTTGCCTTTGCAACAACAGCATCAGATGTTATTGATGTTATTCCAGTCAAACTTGTAACACTACTTCCAAGAGCAACCGCTGAACTACCAATTGTTACTGTGCTATTGGCAAGATTACTGTTAGCGATTGAAGACGCAGTGGTAAGAATAGTTCCTGTTTCAGCTGGGAGAGTTAAGGTTACATCAGCAGTCGNTGCAGGTCCTTTTAATGTTGCAGAATTTGTTCCATTATCAGTATCTTCTTTGAAAATTATGCTTCCTGCAGAACTAGAAGATCCTGTAAGAATTGGATCAGTTAAGCTTTTATTTGTTAAAGTTTCTGTTCCTGTTGTAGAAACTAATGTCGCATTTGAAACAGCAGTATTAAATTGAGCAAATGTTCCAGTTAAAGTATTGTTTGCTAAGTTTACAGATTTATTTGTTAAAGTTTCAGAACCTGTAGTAGAAACAAGAGTTGCATCAGTAACGGCAGTGTTGAACTGGGCAAGAGTTCCCGATATTGTATTAGATCCAAGAGCTAAAGTTTTATTTGTGAGAGTTACAGAATTAGTTAAAGTTACTGGATAAACAATATCGCTTGTTAGTGCAATAGTTCCATCTGCATCAGGAAAAACTATACCTCTATCTGCTGTAGGGTTATTTACACTAATAATTGTTTCGAAATCATTAGATGCAGACCCTTCAAAAATTATCTGACCTGATTGTATATTTATAGTATTTGCACCACCAATGCCATTACTTCCTATATGAATATCACTCATTACAAGCTGTCCTAAACCTGCAAAATTTGTAACTGTTGATCCTAAAGAAACACTAGTACTTCCTATAGTTACAGAAGAGTTTGCTAATTGTGCATTAGGTATTGCACTGGTTCCAAGAACTCCAGTAGAAGAGTTATATGTTAATCCTGAACCACCAGCAACACTGACTGCACCTCTAGCTCTTGTGTTTGTAAAATATTGATTCGAACCCTCACTTAAATCTGTAGTGCTATTTCCAGCAAAATCTAATTTATCAGAAGAAGAATTCAACTCCTGAAAAAGACCAGAAACAAGTACTAACGCCTTCCTAGTTGCCATTTAATATCTCGATCAAGNTCTTAACCAAAAGAACTTATTTACATTTATTTTACGATGACCAAACTGTCAGCTTAAAAGTATNGGAGGCTCAANNCTNATTATTAATTGTCCAGTGCTTCCAGCTTCTCCTATCCTAGAAANATATTGNCCTGCNGAAGATGGNGGNGTTTTNNTAATNGCNCCTGCAGANGNAGCCGATAAATAATATTGATCTCCNAAATCTANNCCTGAAGTTGCTACNATTCCAGCAACAATTACCTTAACTAATTGTCCAGCTGTTTTAGTAGTTTCTGCAACTCCAGCTACTAATGCTTTGTCTAAAGTGTCATTAGCAATAGCTAATCCTACTTGACCATCACTTGCTCTTGCATATAAAGCTTGACCTTGCACGACATTTTCAAACGCAACCGCTTCATATCCAGTTACTTTAAAAACAGAACTTGTACCCATCGACGATTTTAAATCAATTAAAGCCTCTGTAAAACCTTGAGCGTTTGGTTGATAAGGTATGTAATTTTCTACACTAGACATCAGCTTAATTTAATAGGTGGTTCAATACGAATTGCAAATTTTGTTGTGGTTGATGCCTCTCCTACCCTTACAACAGCTTGTCCAGCAGAAGATGGTGGAGTTAAAGTTATAGCTCCTGCTGTTGATGGAGAAAGAAAATATAAATCTCCTGCATCTAAACCTGATAGAGTTTTTAATCCAATTACAATAACTTTTACAGTAGTGTTAATAGCTGCGTCTGCATCTGCAAATCCAACTACTTGAGCATTTTCTATAGTGCCATCAGCTGCACTTGCTTTGCCTACTTGTCCATCACTCGTCCTCATATATAATGCATCTCCATCACTTACAGCTTCAAATGTTGTAGCATCAAAGCCAACCTGTAATGGAGCAAAATTAGGAAAGCCTTCTTTAAAATCAATAACGGCATCAACTAAACCTCTATAGTTAGGTTCGTAAGGTTGACGAGTCATCGTAAAACCATTAGCTATCATCAAGTCTCTAAGGACAGCTATTGCACCTTCTATATTTGGTTCGTAACCTGTAGCCATAATATTTGCATATAATTATCTATTTTAAACTGTGCCTACTATTAT
>FUFK010039420.1_pt1 | contig 10148 bp, 12 predicted proteins | sample 1021851 | NCBI WGS metagenome assembly FUFK01 (sample SAMEA51879418, study PRJEB19060) | metagenome
TCACAATTTGGTTTTTGTCTTTTGATGTCTTTTGCACCCATGAAAATTTTACATTTAAGACCAAATTTCTTTGCAGCCATACTTAACATTTTACCTGCATAACCTGCACCTGTATCACCAACTATATATCTTTTCCCCATAGCCTTACAAATTAAAGCATGGACAGTAGCATTATATATTTTATGTGCACCACCATTAGCCTCTGATACAACTTTGGCCCATATTTGAGCACCACCCAATTGATTAGTTAGATTTTCTAATTTTACAAATGATGTAGGTGATCCTATATAATTCTTAAAATAATAATCTCTCTTTTTTAGAAACTTCTTATTATTTCTTAATTTTGCAAACTCTTTTGTTAGNTCTTCTACAGGTTTTTTTAAAGTTTCAGGAATAAAACTTCCACCAAATTTACCACCCCAAAAACCAAAACNGTCATGTTGATCAATTAANGGAATTTTTTTTTTAAGTTTCATTTTTTTATTTCATTTAAATTATTTAAAAAAATTTCTATTTTGGATGTATCTTTTAATCCAGAAGTTTCCAAGCCTCCAGATAAATCTATAAAATCAGTAATTTTTTCGTAATTTTTGAGATTATCATTGAATTTAATATTACCTGCTAACATCAATTCTTTATTTAGTTTGATATTTTTAATTAAATTGTGATCAAATCCCTGACTTTTTTCATAACCTTTACTATCAAATAAATAAATATCTGTTATGTCAGAAAATGATTTGTGCTTATCAACATCAGACTTATCTTTTATTGTTAAGGCTGTAATAATTTTTTTTTGATATTTTTGTTTAATGCTTCTAATTTCATCTGGAGTGCAGTCATACAATTGATAATAATCAAAAGGTAAATTCTTTATTTTTTCTAAAATCTCTTGATCAGGTTTTACTAAAACGGCAACAAATTCACATTTATTTTTTTTTACATCTAATAATTTTTTTAGATTTTTTGTTTCAATATATCTTGAGCTTTTTGGATAGTTACAAATAAAACCAACAAATTTAGGTGGATAAGGATGATTGATAATAAAATTTAAAGTTTCAGTATCTGATATACCACAAATTTTACAACCTTTGATCATTGATTCAAATGATCTATTAGTCGTTTTGTATTATTTTTTATATTTCCATTTGTTAAAGATCTACCAATGACTATGCCTGTAACTTTGTTTTTAAAAGCATCTACAGGAGTCATAATTCTCTTTTGATCGTTGGAACTGTCTCCTGGTAATCTTATTCCTGGGGTTATAATTAGTAATTTTTTGTATTTTTTTCGTATAATTAGTGCTTCTTGTGCGGAGCAAACTATACCATCGCAATTTGATAAATTTATAAGGCCGGCTTGTTTTAAAACTAATTGTTTGATCTTTTTAGTATGACCTATTTGTTTTAAAGATTTATTATTAAGACTTGTTAATACAGTAACACCCAGTATTTTTATATTCTTATTTATTTTTATTGCTTTTCTTTTTACTGCTTTTAGCATTTCTAATCCACCATTGGCATGCACGGTAATATATTTACATTTTTTTAAATCTTTTAAGCTATCTATTGCAGACATAGCTGTTTGTGGAATATCGTTTATTTTTAAATCTAACCAAAAGTCACTTTTAACATTTTCTAAGAATTTTCTTCCTTGTTTAGAATAAAAAAATTGAAGACCAAATTTTGGAACAATTTTAAGCTTTTTTGTTTTTGTTTGTGTTAATATTTTTTTAATTTTACTCAAATTTGAAGTATCGCAGGCAACAAATACAGTTTTATTCTTCATTGTTTTTATTTATTTTTTTAAACAAGTCTTTTGACATTTTAAAGTGAATTGTTTTTTTTTCAGGGGTATTAACTTTCTGACCAGTTTTAGGATTTCTTGAAATTCTTGCTTTTTGTATGTTAGTTGAGAAAACACCAAAACCTCTAAGTTCTACTCTGTCACCTCTTTTCAGAGCTCTTTTTATTTCACTCAGAATGATATTTGTAAATTTTTCAAGATCTTTTTTTAAAAAATTTGGGTAATTATTAGAAAGTTGTTTTAAAAGCTTTGATTTTACAACAGCCAATTTTATCTTCTTATTTAATTTATTCTGTTTCTTCTTCTTTTTTTTTTAAATCTTCAGATAAAGATGAAAAAGGTAAATTTTTACCAGATCCCTCAGATCCATATTTTTCTAAAGCCTCTTTCTTTTCAATTTCCTCTAAAAGTTTAATACTAAGTACAACTTTTCTTTTATTCAAATCAAGTTCCGCTATTGCGCAATCCAACTTTTCTCCTCCAGTCCATCTACCTGGTCTAGCATCAGCAGCATTGATTGCTATTGCTGATTTTTTTATTTGAAAGTCCATTTCACAACCTTCTGGTCTTACTAGCAAACCTTTATTGTCAGTAGATATAACTTTTACTGTTATAGTTTGATTTTTTGTTTTATCTTTAAACCAATTAAATGGATCTTCTTGAGTTTGTCTTAAACCAACTCTGATTTTTTGTTCAATTGCTTTGATCTCTAAAACTTTAACTTTAATTTTGTCCCCTTTTTTATATTTGGTAAGCTCTTCTTCTCCATTATTTAAATAAGTTAAATCATTACAATGTAAAAACGCATCAATATCCAAATCTTTTATTTTTACAAATAAAGAATATTCGTTTTTATTTACAACTTCACCTTCAACAATAGTATCAACTGGATAATTTTTCTCAAAAGTTTCAAAAGGATTTTCTTTTGTCAATCTATGCGAAATAGCTACACGTCTTTTTTCTTTATCAATTTCAGTAATCACACATTCAATTTCATCACCTACTTTAAACATTTTCTTTGCAGAAATATTTTTTTTTGTCCAACTCAATTCACTAGAATGAAGTAGAGTTGTTAACCCCGGTTCCAATTCACAAAACGCTCCAAAATCCATTAACTTGACAACCTTAACTTTGTATACTTTATTTAGTTCATAATTTTCAATATGTTCAAATGGATCTGGAGATAATTGTTTAATTGAGCAACCTACTTGCAATTTTTCTTTATCTACACTTATAACTTTAAGGTCATGTTTTTCACCTATATTGAAAACTTCATCTGGATGATTTACTCTTGAATAAGATATCTCTTGTAAATGCACTAATACGTCAAGTTCTCCATTTACATTAAAGAAACAACCAAAAGTGCTGTAACCTTTTACTTCTGCACCCTTAATTATGTCTCCAACTTTATATTTTTCAATAATTTTTGCCTTATCCTCTTTTTTAAATGAGGATATGATCTCTCTTCTAGAAACGCAGGCATTACCTCTTACTTTATCAAGTTTAATAAGTGCAAATTTTTGTGGTTCATTCATTAAATGACTAATGTCTTTTAGAGGTTTGTCACTGATTTGAGATCCAGGGAGAAACATTAGTGAACCAGTATCAATATGCTCAACTATACATCCTCCCTTACATTTGGATGTGATCTTACCCATGATAGGTTCATTTTTTTCATATGCTTCAACTAATCTATCCCATCCTTTTATTTTTTGTGCTTTACTAGCAGATACTAAAACTTCTCCATGCTTATCTTCAATTTTTTCAAGTAAAACTGGTATTGTTTCACCGATTTTAATCTTTTCAGACAATCCCATACTTTTTAACTCATTAATATCTAATACAGGTTCTGATTTTAACCCTTCCACAAATAAAAATACAAATTTTTCTGTTATTTTGTTTATTTTACCTTCAATTATTTTTCCTTCTTCGATTTGGATTTTTGAAAGTTGACTGTTTAATAGTTTTTCGAATTCTAGGGACGCTGGGTTTGATAAATCTTTATAAATTTCCATTAATTATAAATTTTCCTGTCTATTATTTTTTTAATTTTTAAAAAACATGCCCTTTTATTAAGGTTTGTCGTATTAATCAATAGTGAATCTTTTGTTTTTTTAAGAGGTGCAATTTTTCTATTTAGGTCTCTTTTATCACGATTTTTAATGCTTTTTAGCACCTCTGAATAAGTAATTTTTTTATTTAATACCTTTAATTCTTTGAATCTTCTTTTTGCTCGAGTTTTAACGTTAGCAGTTATATAAAATTTTAAATCAGCATCTGGAACTATATTGTAAGTTATATCTCTTCCATCTAAACATGAACCTTTATATTTTTTTGGTGGATTATAAGCAAAATTAATTTGGAATTTATGAACTAAACTTCTAATAGATTTTTTTTTTGCGATAATAGAGGCTTCTGTTCCAATTTTATTTGATAATAGTTCTTTGTCATCTAGATCTTTTATTTTTAATTTTGCAATTATTTTTCTAGCAAATGATAGATTAAATTTTTTTGGATATTTTATTTTGTTAAGAGCTAAAACTCTATAAGCCTTACCAGTATCAACATATAAAAGATTATAATGCTTTGAAATAGCTTTAGCTAATGTTCCAGCACCAGCTGCAGCAGGAGAATCAATAGCTATTTTTATAATATTTTTTCTTTTAATCATTTTCTTTTATTTTATTTTTTTAGCTTGTTTATTAATTTTAAAAATTTTGGAAAAGAAGTTTTAATCGAGTCCTTGTCATGTATAGTCCAATTACCACCAAAAGTTAATGCAGCTATTACACTAGTCATAAAAACTCTATGATCTTTTAAAAATTCTTTAATTATTATCTTTTTATTAATTATTAGATTAGGATTACCAAAAATTTTAATACTATTTTTTTTGGTAATTGTTTTTATTCCCATTTTATTAAGAATTTTTGCACCCCAAAATAATCTCGGACTTTCTTTCTGATTTAATTCATCTAAGTTTTTAAAGTAAGAAATACCATCAGCTTTTGCAGCAACTAAAAAAATAATCAAAAATTCATCTATAGCTCCACTGTTTAAGGTTGGTGGGCAATTAATTGCTTTGATATTACTCGAACTAATAATCTGAACATTTGCAATTTTTTCACCTTTGTATATTCTTTTATTTTTGATATTAATTTTAACGCCCATTTTTTTTAATATTGTAATTATTCCAGTCCTTGTTGGATTAATGTTAACGTTAGTAATTGTAAGTTTTGAGTTTTTAGACAAGGCTGTCAGTACTATAAAAAAAGCAGCAGAGCTAATATCTGATGGAATATCATAATTAAGTTTATCTATTTTTTTTACTTTTCTAATTTCTATTAAATCAAAATTCTTGTTTGATTTAATTTTTATTGGCAAACTTAAATGTTTACTTAAAAGCTCAGTATGATTTCTTGATTTTTTTGCTTTTATTATAGTTGTTCCATTAGTTCTCATTCCAGCAAATATCACTGAACTTTTACATTGCGCTGATCCTCTATTTTCTTTGTATTTAATAGGTTTTAAATTTTGTGAACCTAAAATAGTTAAAGGTAGATTATTTTGTTTACTTAATTTTATTTTTGCTCCAAATTTATTTAGAGGTACAGCAATTCTTTTAAAATCTCTTTTAGATAAACTTTTATCTCCAATTAGTTTTATTATTTTTGGAGTATTTATTAATAAACCCAGAATAAGTCTACCTAATGTACCTGAGTTTTTGGCGTCTAGGATTAGTTTGTTATTATATTTATATCCATCAATCCCTTTTCCATAAATTACACACTCTTTTGTATTTATTTTTGATTTAATTCCTAACTTTTTGATGGCGTTAAATGCAGCAAGAACATCTTCAGACAACAACAAGTTTTTTGCTGTTGATTTGCCGTTTGCAAGAGAAGAAAATAATACCCATCTTATACTTAAGCTTTTATCACCACTTACTCTGATTTTTTTATTAAATTTATTTATCTTTTTTTTAATTTTTATCGAATTTGTCATTAAAAATTAATTAAATTTAAAACTATCACCAAAATATGCATTTTTGGCATCGATATTTCTTACCAAGTTTGAAGGAGAGTCTTGAGCTACAATTTTTCCATTACTTAAAATCATTGCTGTATCTACACATGCTAGTAAGTCTCTTGCTTGGTGATCACAGATACAAATTGTTATACGGTTTTCTTGTTGTAGATTTACAATAATTTCTTGCAACATTTTAATCGTCATAACATCAAGTGCTGCAAAACACTCATCTAATAGTAAAACTTTAGGATCTCCTAACAAAGACAATGCTATAACTAATTTTTTTTTCTGTCCTCCCGATAAAAATTTAGCTTTAATATCTTTTAAGTTATCTAATTCAAANTTTGAAATTAAATAATTTATACGTTCTGATCTTAAATTTTTTTTATCAATTACAATTTCACTTATAGCTTTTAAGTTATCATGAAGTGAAAGATCATTAAAAAATCCTCCATATTGGGGGACATATCCAACTTTAAATTTTTTTGTTCGAAGGTAGACTGGATATTTTGTTACATCTTCGTTAATGATTTTTATTCTTCCTTTATCTGGACTCACTAGTCCAGTTATTAAATTAAAAATTGTTGATTTACCGACACCGTTAGGACCAAGCATACCAAATATTTGACCCTCATTAATTTTAAAATTTATGTTATCTAAAATTAATCTATTTCCATAAGATAAAGAAACATTATCAAACTCAACAATTGAATTAATATTTTTAAATGACTTTATCCTGAACTTTTTTATAATTGCCATATTAATTTCTACTTTGAATTTTTACTTTTTTTTCATTTTCATACATATAAATTTTAGTATCTTTCGTTTTTAAATCAATTTCAATTACATCTGCTTTAAGAATATTTTTTAAATTTGTATAAACTATATTTTTTGAAACAATCATAGAATTTCTTTTTGGTGAAAAATCTAGATATTCTCCTGTAATTTTATTATGAAGGTAATTAATTATTACATTTTTTGAAAAAATCGTATCAAAGTTATTTGAATTATACTTTCCATATGAAGAGGAAATCGTTATTACATTTGAGTTTTCCAGTATTACTGTTGCATACACATCTGTTAAAAATATTATATTACTGTCTGAAAAATCAATTTCGCCTTCAGATGCCGTAATTACATATTCGTTTCCCTTAACATCTCTAGAGGTATATTTTACATCTTTAATGATATTTGAGTTAACAGTGTTTTCTTTTTCTACAAGTGTGGTCTCAGAAACAATTTTTTTATCTTTTTTAAAAATTTTTTGGTAAGATAAAATAATTAAAATAAATACAATAAGAATTAAAAATGAAATTCTTAAATATTTATTATTCATTTATGTAATGTTTGACTGCAAAATATTATGAATATGTAATATGCCTATAGTTTTATTCTTATTTCTCTTATTATAAACACTTAAAGAAGTAATTTTTTTACTGTTCATAAGTGCCAAGGCTTTAGCAGCCAAAGAATCTTTTTCAATACTTATTGGTTTTTTCGTCATTATTTCGCTTACTTTCATCGACTGTATATTCAATTTTTTTTGATTAAATCTTCTGATTTGACCATCGGTTATAATTCCGATTGTTTTTTTTTGTTTATTTTGAACAATTAGAACACCTAAATTTTTTGCACTTAGTATTTTAAGTGCTTCTTTCATTCTTAAATTTTGACTTACAAATGGTATTCTATTTCCGACTAACATTATATCCTCAACCGTTTTAAGCTGAGCCCCTAAATTTCCTGCAGGATGTAACTTCTTGAAATCCATTTTATCAAATTTTTTATATTTCATTATTGCAATAGCCAATGCATCACCAAGTGCCAGTTGAGCAGTAGTACTTGAGGTAGGAACAATACCTCCGGCTTCAATAGTTTTTGGTATTAGTAATTTAATATCTGCGGCTTTATAAAGTAATGAGTCTTTTTTAGATACTATACAAATTAATAATATTTTATTTCTATTTGCATATTGAATAATATTTTTTAATTCATCTGTTTCACCAGAATTACTGATCAATATTAAAATATCTTTTTTTGAAATACTTCCTAAATCACCATGAGAGGAATCTCCTGCTGAAAGACTAAAAGATGGTGTACCTACTGAAGAAAGAGTTGCTGCAATTTTTGAAGCTATAATACCACTTTTACCTACACCACATAAAATTACTTTAGATCGACAATTTACAACATGACTAACAGCTTGATCAAAAGAAGAATTTATATTTTTTTTTAATTTCTGTAGTGCTTTAATTTCAAGATTAATTACATCTTTTGCAATATTTTGAAATTTCTTTTTATTCATTAATGTGCCCAGATATCATCTTTAAATAAAGCTAAATCAAGTTCAACTCGAGTTTGTAAAAATTTAAGACAATTTTGATAAAGCTCTGATCTATTTTCTCTTTCTAATATTTTGTTTAATTCCTCATGAATTTTATGTAAATAGATTACATCATTTGCACAATATTTTAGTTGCGAAGGGGTCAACTGACCTCCGAAATCTGAACTTTGATATTGTTTACTTATGTCAATATTTAAAAATTCTTTAATCAATGTTTTTAAGGAATGGTTGTCAGAGTATGATCTTGCTAATTTAGAGGCAATTTTAGTATCAAGAATGTTATTTGTATCAATTTTAAGGTAATATTTTATATGAGCTAAATCAGCCCTACCATAATGGAATATTTTAGTTATTTTACCATCATTAAGTATTTTAGCTAAATTTGGTGCGTTATAATTCTCTCTATCAAATTGGATTATATGAGCATCTGAGTTGCCGGTTGATATTTGAATTAAACAAAGAGGATCGCGTCTAACATTTAGCCCCATAAACTCACCGTCTACAGCTATTATATTATTGTCTAATTTTAAATCATCTGGTAGATCATTTTTGTGTAATTGAATTTTATTACTCATTTTAAACATATATATATGAAAGCAAAAAATTGTCTAATTTTTGGTGGTAGTGGTCAAATTGGCAGAAACTTAATAAGAAAGTTGACTAAAAATAATTACAAAGTCACTGTTGTGACGAGAAATATTCATCAAAAAAGTTATATTATTAAGACCCAAGCTAATGCTGGCTATATAGATATAGTTGAGTCCAATATTTATGATGAAGACAAAATAAGAGGTTTTTTTAAAAATGCTGATATTTGTATTAATTTAATAGGGATTTTATACGAAAAAAAAGCGGAAACACTTTTAGGAATATACACACTGTATTTCCAACTTTATTAGCTAAATTATGTAAGCAAAACAATCTTAAACGTTTTATTCATTTATCTGCACTTGGTATTAATGATGCTGTCGACTCAGATTATGCTAAGAGTAAATTAGACGGTGAAGAAAAAATTTTAAAATTTTTTCCTTTAGCTACAATTTTGAGGCCTTCAGTCGTATATTCGGTTGATGACAATTTTACCACAACTTTTATGACTATATTAAATAGACTCCCACTGTTTCCTCTTTATTATAGTGGGAATACTAAATTTGCTCCAATTCATTGTTCTGATCTAACAGATACAATTTATCATATTATCTCAAAAAATATTCACACAAGCATTATTGAATGTGTAGGACCTGAAGTAATTACTTTTAAAGAAATACTCAGAAAATTACTAAAATTAATTGATAAAAACAGATTGTTAATACCCTTTCCTTTACCTTTTGCTCAATTGTCTGCTAGAATATTTGAGATAATGCCCCAACCTTTGATTACTAGAGATCAGTTGAGACTTTTAAAATATAATAATATTTCATCAGGAAAGTATAAAACAAATAAAGATATAGGTATTCCAAGTTTAAGATATTTTGATGAAGAGGTTAAAAAATATAGTTATATGTGGAGAGAAGGAGGACAATTCTCTACTGAAAAATACAAATCTGAGGATAATTCAGAAAACAAATTAATTTAATTAAGCTGACTTTATTTTTTTTTCAATAAATTCTGGAACTTCTTCCTTCTCGCTAACGTCCTCTTTTTTGCCTTTTGGTTGGTAAGCATATAACAAATGAAGTTTGCAATAAGAAAAATCTTTTAAGGAAGATCTTCCACAGAAGTAAAATGACTTCTCATCTGGATGGCCAATCGGCCATTTACAAGAATTCTCGTCTAGCTCTTCCAATTGTTTAGGGTTTTCTGGCTCAAAATCTTTCTCAATTATCAATGACTTAAATTTACTTCTACGACTTCTTTTTATTTTGACATTTTTTTCATCAACAGAGTTTTCAAAATTTTCATTCGATGTAGCAGTTCGAGTTTTGATTTTAGCAGATAAGTTAAGTCTGTGGGCTTTACCTATAACTGCATTTCG
>FUFK010040303.1_pt1 | contig 10147 bp, 9 predicted proteins | sample 1021851 | NCBI WGS metagenome assembly FUFK01 (sample SAMEA51879418, study PRJEB19060) | metagenome
GGTTAATGATAAAAAATATATCTGCAACTCAAAGTTGGTGGTATTTTGATAATAAAAGAACAGGTGCATATAATGGTGCTGATGTTAGACTTCGAGCAGATAGAGATTCAACAGAAAGTACAGGTTCTAGAGTAGATTTTTTATCTAATGGTTTTAAATGGAGAGATGGTGATAATGCTTGGAATTATCAAGGTAATGATTTTATTTATATAGCGATTGCAGAACACCCTTTTGTATCATCAAAAGGTGTACCAGTAACAGCAAGATAATGAGTAAGTTATCTGTAAGAAATATTTACTTTACACCTGTAAAGAAAAGAACAAGTATAGGAGACTCATCAAGGAGTAGACCTAAAAATAAAAATACAAGAAGATTACATAAACGAACTAGAGGACAAGGGAGAATATAATTATGCCACATGAAGCAGGACATGAGACAGATGATGCTACACCACAGGTAATACCACCAGTGCAATTACCAGTTGGTGCTGTGCCTAGCCCACAATCTGGAACATCACAAGATACGTTAAATTTAGCAAAGCAACAAGCTGTAGCACCTCAATTACCACAAGGAACTGCAATATCTCCTACTGTGCAAAATGTACAAGCAGGTGAAACATTAGCAACTCCTGGTGTATCAACTACAGCACCAACAGCGGTATCACCAATGGCAACTGCTTATGGGCCAACTACAACTGCTCCTGTAACTGCAGTTCAAGTAGCAGACCCTGCACAACAAGCGGCGGCACAATATACAGCTACAACTGTAGGAACAGCACCACAAGCAGTAGCGGCACAAGGCGTTGTAACACAGCCTGTAAGTGCGGCACAAGGTCAAGTAACTGCGGATGCAACTGTACAAGGACAGCTTGCTACATTACAACAGCAAGTAACAGATGCAGTATCTCAAGGTAAAGAATTACCTGCATGGGCATTAGGTGCACAAAAATTAGTAGAAGCTAATTTAGCAAAAAGAGGACTTGGTGCTTCTAGTATGTATGCAGAAGCGTTAGCTCAAGGAGTATTACAATCGGCTACTCCTATAGCGGCGGCAGATGCACAGACATANAAGGAAATGATTTTCCAAAATCTTAATAACAGACAACAAGCGGCAGTTATGAATGCACAGTCATATTTACAAATGGATATGGCTAATCTTAATAATGAGCAACAAGTTAATTTACAAAATGTACAATCAAGACAGGCACAGTTATTTACTGACCAAGCCGCAACAAATGCGTCACAACAATTTAATGCAACAAGTCAAAATCAAGTAGACCAATTTTATAAAAATTTAGCTAGTCAAATTCAAACACAAAATGCACAAAGGTCTGATGCAATGAATAAATTTGCTGTAACAGAAGCAAACAGAGCTTCTGCTATAACTGCTCAAAGTGCAACACAAGTATCTTTAGCAAACGCACAAACAGAAGCAGGTATAAATAAATTTAATTCACAATTAGAAGACCAACGTGAAAAGTTTAATGTACAAAATCAACAAGTAATAGACCAGTCAAATGCAAACTGGAGAAGACAAATTAATACAGCAAACACAGCGGCGGCAAATGCGGCTAACCAAGTTAATGCTCAAAACTTACTAAACATGTCTAATTTTGCAATGTCAGCATTGTGGCAACAATGGAGAGACGAAGCATCATGGACAAACTCAGCGGCACAAAATGCGTTGAATAGAGCACACAATATGGCACAAGCGGCATTAGAAAGACAAACTGCTTTTGATATAAATGACCAAGCATCTAGAAATAATTTATTTAGATTACTAGGTCGTTTTGCGGCAGGTATATTTAGTTAATAGGAGGATATAACATGGGAATGTTTGATATGTTAAGTGGTGGCAACACAGATTTTTTTGGAAATATTTTTAATAAAATCGGAACAAGTATTTTTAAAAAAGGTTTTCAATCTGCATTTGGCAGTGATGAAGATGACTATTATACACCAGAAACTGTAATGCCTACTTTTACTGGAAGAGATATGGGATTGTACAATATGTCTGCTCCAGGGAAACCTACGGACATTAAAGAAGAAAATTATGATATTGTATTAGCAATGTGGAATAAAAGATTGTTTGGACAAAAATCTTATACTAATACATCTATATCTTTACCATCAACACCTCAAACAAAAAGGATAGGATAATGATAGAAAATCCATTTGATTCACCAATACCAGGACAAAGTTTAACTGACGAACCAGGCAATGCTAAGTGGGAACACCCCCCTCAGTATACAGATGTAGGAGAAGCATCTGAGTTTGTATGGGAAAAAATGCATGATGAAAAAATATTAGACCAGATTGTGTCTTTTTTAGATAATGATATACCTGTAGAAGCTGTTGCAAGAATGGTATTATTTGGTGGATTTATGGAAGGTAAGTGGACACCAGATGTAGCTATATTATTATCTGAAATAGTATTTAAACAGATAGTAGCTATTGGTATGAAAGCAGGTGTTGAAAATATGAAATTGTTTTTAAAAGACCAAGGTAATACAAAATTTAATAAATCATTTACAGAATTTAAAGTAGGAAAAAACAAAGCTAAAGAATCAGCTACTTCAAAAAATAAAGCAAAAGAATTTGCAAAAGAATTAGAAAAAGAATTAAAAGAAAAAGATAACAATGGTTTAATGACAAAGGAGACTGACTAATGGGTATAATGGATTTTTTAAGTAGTTCAGCAGTTGAGCAGTTTGGAACAGGTTTCCTTGAAGAAAAAATAAAACAACAAAAAGCATTTGCAAAAAGCATGGCTGATAAAGCTAAATTAAAAGATGAGATGCTAGCAGAAATTGCTACAGACAAAGCAAAAAATATTAATGAAATAAATGCTGAATTAGAAAAAGATGAAATAGTAAGACAACGAGAAGAAGATAATTTGCTTGCTATGTATTCTGATATGCACCCAGAAGTATTAGCTTATTTAAAAGACCAAAATTATTTTTACAATAATGATACATGGAATAGTTTTTCTGATGGTTTTGAAACCCAAGCAGGAGGTTCTCAAAAATGGTATAAAATGAAACCTATTGGTGCAACTGATACATGGGAAAATATTATGGCTGAACAAATTAAAAATAGCTATAAAGATAAAGATACTAAAGATGGCACAGCAGATGCAGTAGGATTACAAGGTAACACAAAAGACTTTATGTTAGACGTACAAGGACAACCTTTTAGTTTATTAGACCCAAGAGTATTAAATCCTGTAGCTTTTCAAGAGTTTCAAACTTCTGCATTAAACTTAAAAAAATTAACATCAGAAGTTACAATAGCAGAATGGGATGCACAGAACAAATCTACAATTGGTAATTTAAATATTGAGTTACAAAATCAACAAAAAGACTTAAATGATTTATCAATTAAATTAAAAAATTATGATTTACAAACACAACCTAAAAAAGATTTTGTAGAATTAAATATTAAAAATGCAGATTTACTTACAAAACAAATTACCAATGAAACTCTTAAAGAAAAAAATAATTTAATTTTAGATGAATTAAAATTAAGTATTGCTAAAACAGAACAGACTATGAGTTTTGCAGAAGCTAGTCAAGATTTAAATTTACAAAAGTTAAAAGCACAAGTTAATAACTTAACTCTTGAAGGGCAATTAAAAGAAATAATGGTTCAAACAGAACCAGAAATACGAGCAGAACGATTGCATGGTATGCAATTAGCTAACATTGAACAATCAATTAGAAATGAAACATTTGGTGAACATGAGCAAGAAATTTTAAATAACATAAAATTACGTAATGAAACACTAAGAAAAAATATTGATACGTTTGATGAAGAAACTGCAAATAATTTTAGAGAACAAGAACTACGTATTCAAAAACTAGAAAAAGATTTAGAACAAGTAGATACTCCTACGTTAATAAGTCAAGGTGCTGTAAGAAAAGAAGTAAACGCACCTTTATCATTAGCAGTAGGGGCAAGGAAAATACAAAACACTGCACTCGGCACTGTTCAATTTAGTTTAGATGAAATTAAATCTCCTTGGATTACAGACACAGTACGAGCTACAGAAGATAAAGCTATTGCAAAAGTTCAAGAATATCAAGCTATGATATCTAGTCCTAATAATAGATTTACAGGTATTGACCCTAAACGAATTGATATTAATAATATATCTAACAGAATAATGGGGAATGAATTAAATCTTAAATACATTGAAGACCTTAATTATATTAAAGAATTAGTTAGAACTGATGTAGATAATTTTAATACTTTACCACAACAAAATAAAAAAATAATAAATGGTGCTATTAACCAAATTATGAGGGGATTAAATGTTAAAAATAATAAAGATATTTTAAAACAAGCAGGTGTAAAAGATAAAACTATTAATAAATTCTTTAGAACAAAAGAGGGCCCACAAGGAACTACAACATATAATGATTCTATGATTAACACTATCACAAGGTTTAGAAATAACGAATTTAGCGAAGAAAAAGATATACAACTTATACAACAGTAGGTAGAATGGAACTAGAAAACCAATCAGAAAGTTTGTTTAACAACAAACCAGAAACATCTTTTATTAAAGATGATAATGATAATTTATTTAATACAGATAGTGATTTAAATTTTGTAACTGGTGATAAAAAATATATAGAAGATAAAAATGATAAGTTATTTGAGTTTTCTGATACTGAACTAGACAAGTCTAAAGAAACAACACAAGAAGACGATGATTTATTTTTAGATGAATTTTTAGATAAATCTCCAGAAACAGATTACAAATTTTGGAGAATGCATCCTGCAGAACAAATATTAGAAATGGATGATGTGTTTCAACAAGAATGGCTTAGCGGTTTATCCGTAGAAGAAAAACAAGCAATGGGGATATTACCTCTTGAAACAGGAGAGTTAGGCCCTGCTCAAATTATTGGCGAACTATCTGTTTTAAAAGGTGCTAGAGAAGTAGTGCAACAAACATTAGATTTTAGTGCGTACCTTAGTCCGTTTTATGGCGGCGATAAATGGTGGAATGGTTTTGGAAAAGGAAGAATGGAAGGAGAAGCTCTTGGACAAGAGTTATTTACTTTACCAGAAATACAAGCACCAGGAGACCCTGTAAGTAAAACTGTAGAACTTGTAACAGAATTTTTTGCACCTGCAGGTTTAGCAGTAAGAGGTACAAAACTGTACTCTCAAGTATTAACAGGGGCACAAGATATACAAAAATTATATGGTAAATTTAGTAGAGGTGAAGATATAGGTTCTTTTGCTGTTGGTTTTGGAATGGTAGACATGGCACTTGTAGACCCAAGTGCACCTAACTTAGCCGCAATGTTAAAAGAAAATGTTGAATTAGAAGGCCCTGTAAATCAACTAATAGATGCTCTTGCTACTGACCCTAACAACTCAGAAGCAATGAATAGATTTGTTCGTACTGTAGAAGGTATGGGCATTGGTTTTGCATTTGACAGTGCTTTTTGGTTAGGTAAAATTATATCAACAGGTGTTGCAAAAGGAACAATTAAAGCTATAAAACCTCTTGACCAAGATTTGTTTAATTACATGCGTGGCAATATGCCAGAAAGAATATCTACCGCACAATATATGTGGGGTATTATGCAAGAATTTAATCCAAAAAATTGGTATAATAATTTTATATTTAATCGTGCAGATGATTTACATGGTTTAAAATTACTACAACAAGATGCTGACCAAACTACAAGAGTATTTGATGTTGAAGCAGTAGCATCAAAAGAATTTCAAGCTGAATTTAAAAGAATAAAAGATGCAACACCAGGTATTAGTGATGATATGGCTAGAGCACAAGCCCATCATAATTTAGGAACTAAACCCACAGCAGGGCAATTACCTTACATAGAATTTAAACTACTTAAAAACGCAGGAAGAGTTATTGATTCTTTTTTTAATACAGGAACTGTAACATGGAAAGGTTTAGATGCACAAGGTAAAGAAGTAATTGATTACTCACGTCTACAAGTAACAGGAGAAGGTTTTGCAAAATCTATATCAAAACACATTACAACAAAAACACAACTTTTAGATTTTGAAAATTATTTAATTGCACTTCGAGCAAAAAATTTATATCAACGAGGATATAAAGGTAAAGATATACTTCCTAAATTTGATATAAAAAAGATAAATCAATATATAAAAAATGGTAACAACAATCCTGCTTTTAAAGCGGCGTTAAAAGATTTACAATCATACAATAAAAGATTAATGGATTTTGCTGTTGACTCTGGTCTTGTTTCAAGAGAGTCCGCAAATAAAATGTTAAATGCAAATCCTGTTTATGTGCCATTTTATAGAGTATCTGAGAGTGTTGCAACAGATGGTGGTTTTAAATTATCTGTAAAAGAAGGAACAACAAAACAACCATTTAAAAATTTTACAGGAAGTGGGGGCATGATTCAAAGTCCTTACGAAAGTTTATTAAAAAATACAGCTATTATAGTTGAAGCATCACTACGAAATAGAGCTAATATTACTTTAGCAAATTATTTAGATAGAGTTGTACCAATTAGAAAAAAAGCGGCAACAGCGTTAGCAAATCAGTATGGTTTAAAAGGTCAACAAAGAAGAGATTTTATTAATGATTATACTAACAAATGGGCAGAAAAAGTTAGTGGTGCTGACATTACAGGTTTTGCACAAATAGATAAAAAGTCATTAAAAGAACAATTAGAAAAACAAGGCATTAAAGATATAAATATAGATGACCCAGGAATTAATGACTGGATAAAAATAATGCACTTTAGTAAAAGAAACATCAGAACAAAAGATGGACAAGCATTATTTATGGTAATGCGTGATGGTGTACCAGAGTTTTATAAAGTAAATGATGACATGATAAAACACGTTATTGATGAGTTTGGATATAAATCTTATCATCAAATGGACATAGCACTTAAAGTGTTTAATTGGAACAAAAGATGGGTATCCTCTTTAATTACAAAAGACCCAGGTTTTGCATTTTATTCAAACGCAGTTCGTGATTCTTTTGGCGGTGCAATGAACTCTACAACATGGGGAAGAATACCACTAATAGATGTTCCTGTAAATGCATACAGAGCATATAAAGGTATGTTTGGCACAACTCAAAGAGACCATGAACAATTTTTAGAGTACATTAATAATGGTGGCGGGTTTGGAACTATTTTTACACAAAACGCTGAACAATATGGATTTCAATTAAAAAAATATTTTAGTGAAGGCACAGGTATAAAACCAGAAAATGTAATTACTAACTCTAAAAATTTATGGGATAGATACACTGACATGGTTACTATGATAGAACATTCTGTTCGTTTTAGTGAATTTAAACGTCTTAAAAAATTAGGGTACAGTGAAAGAGAAGCGGCAGTTCTTGCAAGAGAAATATCAGTAGATTTTTCTATGAGAGGTGCAAACGCAATTCAAAATCATGTTAGTCAAATTGTTCCTTTCTTTAATCCTGCTATTCAAGGTGCTTACAAATCTTATAGAACGTGGAGAAATAGACCTGGCTCTACTTTTGTAAAAACAAATTTGTATGCAGGTGCACCTACAGCATATCTTTGGTATGTTAATCATGATAATCCAGACTATCAACAATATCCAGATTGGGCAAAACGACAAGCATGGTTTGTGCCAGTTAGTGAAACGTATGATGAAAATTTAGGTAGAAATAGAACACAGTTTATATTAATACCAAAACCATTTGATTTATATGGATTGTATGCTAATTCAATGGAAGCAACTTTAAATGCTATGAATGATTTTTTTACAAATGAAGGTGATGAAAGTAGTTCTATTACTAGGCAATTTGTAAAAACAGTTTTTGCAAATGCAGGACATGCTCTACCTCCTGTGCCTTTACCACCTATGGCTAATTTAGGTTTTGCTGTATTTGGTAATATAGATACTTTTACTGGTACAAATATTGTTCCAAGAAGATTAGAAAATGTTCCAGATGAATTACAATTTACTCCGTGGACATCTGAAACAATAAAATATTTAGGTGATAAAACAGGGGTTTCTCCTTTGCTTATAGAACAATATTATGCGGCATTTTTTCCAGGACTTGGAGAAAAGTTCTTGCATTTAGCCGATTTTACTACTAATGTATTAACAGATAATAAATACAGTCATGACAAAGGGCCTTTATCTTTAGAAGATATTCCTATACTAGACAGAATATATGAAGATGGTTTACCACAAATAACACAACAAGAATTAGATATGTTTGATGCTGTAGAAGATGGCTTAGATGAGTTTTTATCAGAACAACAAGTAGCAGAATTATTTTTTGCTGATGAAGAGCGTATTAACAATTATTTTAATGACCCAGATAATCTATGGAAGATAGAACAAAGACCTTTACTATTTGAATATTTAAAACTTACTGGCTCAATAAATAATGAAATACGATTAGTATTTTTTCAAAAAGATATAAATCAAGACGTAAAAAATAGAAAAATATTAAAATTAAATCAACAAAAAAGAGACTTAGCTACTACATATTTAGATGCATTAAATAAATTAAAAAAATTTAGAAGCAAGTAAATGAAATGGATAGTAGTTGTTCTTTGCATAGGATTTGTAATGGCAAAAGATAATTTAGCACAACAAACAGATAACGTTTTAGTTATTATAAAAGAAAAACCAGAACCTAATTTACCAGTAAGAACTAACAACTGGATGGGTGTACAGGGTGGTGGTGATTGGGAAGGATTAGCAAAAGAACAAATACATTCACGTCAGCTAACATTCAATAGTGCAGAAGACGGTATACGTGCAGGTGCTATAAGTTTAATTACAAGAGCAATAAGAAAAAACAATAAACCAGAACTTACAATTAATCAAATATTTTTTGAAAACGATGCGTGGGCAGAAGATAGAGAATCATATAAAATGGACACAATGAGCAAAGGAATATCTGGAAGTGACACTATAGATGTTATGGATAGAGATAAAATGGTAGAATTAATTAAATTTATTTCTAATCATGAAATGGGCCCAAATCAATATAATAAATTAAAAGACGTAGACAAAACAATTAACAACGCATTAGATAGAGCATATGAATATGTTCTAAGTGATGAGTATTCATTAAAGGAGTTTATCAAATAATGGCTGAATGGGAGAAAGAGATTGCCGAACTCAAAACNGATGTTAAATATATTAGAGANGATATCTCTATTATGCAAAAACAAATAAGAGATTTAAATAAAACNTCTAATATGGGTCTTGGTGGTATCAAAGTATTTCTTCTNATAGGCGGTATATTAGGAGCTATTTGGACATTTATTAAATTATCCGATTAATGGAGACATTATTATTAGCAATCACAGGTTTAAATTTATTTAGTAACGTAACAGAAGACGGAGGAACAAGCAATATGTTAGGTGGATTACCAGTAGAAATGATTACAATGCTAGGCTCAAGTGTGCTAGGTGGTATTATGTCCATCTGGTCTCAGAGTATTAAGGCAAAACAAGATGAACAGAAAATGTTATTGGCTAGAGCTGATAACCAAATGAAACACATTGAAAAAGCTAGAACATATGAAAACAAAGGCTTTCAATGGACAAGAAGAATAATAGCACTTACTGCTGTATTCATGGTAATTGCATATCCCAAATTAGTTCCTGTATTTTTTGACGTTCCTGTTATTTTAACATGGACAGAATTTAAAAGCGGGTTNTTATTTTTAATAGACCAAAAAGAAGTATTGATGGATAAAGCATTTGCAGGTGTAATTATAACTCCATTAGATACACANTTAATGTCTGCNATAGTAGGATTNTATTTTGGAGGAAGCCTTGTTAAGAAATAGTCTAATTATATTATTANTATTACTTGCAACAACAGCATTAGGGGATTCNANNAATGACAACAATNCACAAACAAACTCNTCGGGTAGCAACACGCAAATCACAGGAGGGTATACATCGACTACAACTAACAACAACGATGGGCAAACAAACACGACAACAAACACAACCACCAATAATAGCACTACAAATGGGTCAGATATACCCGTTAACTCAGCTAACGCCCCTTCCTATTCGGCTATGTCTCAAGATGTTTGTAGCATGGGGGTTAGTGGCTCTGTATCTACTCTTGGTTTTGGGTTGTCTGGCGGTAAGCACGTTCGTGAC
>FUFK010071621.1_pt1 | contig 10147 bp, 10 predicted proteins | sample 1021851 | NCBI WGS metagenome assembly FUFK01 (sample SAMEA51879418, study PRJEB19060) | metagenome
GTTATTGGCAACATCATTTGCGCCAATATTGAGAGCCATATATCCACCAACCATTGCAGCGGCTACTAAAATAAAAGTTTGTTCACTTCCTAGGGATATATATTGCTCAACGGCAACAGCAACTAACATTAAAAAAATTGCTGCAATACCTAACAAAATTAAGAATTTTTTTTGTTCAATTGATTTTTCTTGGGAATAAGCTAATCGTCTTAAATCGTTTACATATCTATAATCAGTCTTGTCAGTTTTATTTGCCATTATAAACTCCCAANTATTGATTAATGAAATAAATAATTAATAAATGTTACAGTTTTATTACAGTTTTAATTTATTACTGGAAAAGTTATTGAGAAATTAGTTTCTTGATTAGGAATGCTATTTATAGATAATTGTGCTCTATGCTTGATTAGAATATGCTTTACAATTGCTAAGCCAAGACCAGTACCACCTATTTTTCTTGATCTTGCTTTATCAACACGAAAAAATCTTTCAGTTAGCCTATCTATATATTTATCAGGAATTCCTTCTCCGTTATTAATAATACTAACTTTAATTTCTTTATTTTTTTCCTGTTCAATCCTCACTATGACATTAGTATTATCAAAACCATATTTGATGGCATTTTCTAATAGATTTACGAATACTTGATTGATTTCATCAATATCTCCGCTGATAAAACAATTTTTATTAGGATCACTTCTTAAATCCTCAATTAATATTTTGTTTTCTTCCTTTAAACTTTTTTCATTAATGGATGNAATAATATGTTTTATTGGGTCTATAAGTGAAATAGTTGTNTTNGGTGTAATATGTTCTTCTGTTTCTACTTTTGATAATGACAATATGTCATCTATCAATCTATTCATTCGCTTTGCTTCTTCATCCATAATTTTTAGAAATTTATTACGGTCTTTTTCATCATTAACTGAACCAGATAATAAAGTTTCAATAAAACCAACTAAGCTTGTTAAGGGAGATCTTAATTCATGACTTACATTTGCGACAAAGTCACGTCTTACTTTTTCTAAGTTTCTTTGGAGTGTCATATCNAGCAAAAGAATTGCGTACANATTATCTTCTATTTTTGTAGCTTTAGTAATAAGGGATCTTTTTAAGATATCATTAGTTTGAAAATGAAATTCATCATTTAAATTTCCATTTGCATGACTTTCTTCTAAATTTTTAAATTCATCTATTTTAATGAATTCAGAGATATTTTTCTTGTTTAAATTCTTGTTTAGAAATTGTTGTGCGATGGAATTTGATGATATAATAACTCCAAGTTTATCACAGAGTATTAGACCATCATCCAGAAGTTGGCTTAAGTTTTTAATATTAGATGGTATAATTTTATTGCTCATATTAAAAATTTCTTGAAATTTAATAAAACTGTAATGAATAAACCTTAAATAAGTTTACATTAATTTGTCACATCATTAAATAGATATAATAATCTATTAAGAGTTTTGAGGTTCAGGATGGTCAACTTAGCAATAAATGGTATTGGCAGGATTGGTAAACTTGTCCTCAAACTTTTAATTTCTAAAAATTTTAATGTTAAATACTTAAACGAGTTAAATGGCAATACCAACTCATTAATACATAGTATTGAATTTGATAGTATTCATGGAAAATGGCAAGCAAATATAGAAGAAGGTAAAGATGAAATAAAGATTGATGGCAAGTCTATAAAAGCAACTTTTGTTGAAAATATTAATGACCTCAGCTTAGATGATGTAGACATTATGATTGACTGCACAGGTGTACACAAAAGTTCTTCAAAACTTCAAAAATATTTTGACAAAGGTGTAAAAAAGGTAATTGTTTCAGCACCAATAAATGAGGATAATATTGTAAATATTGCTTATGGAGTTAATCATAATATTTATAAGCCAAAAGAACATAATATAATAACAGGGGCAAGTTGTACGACTAACTGCATAGCCCCAATTATTAAAGTTTTACATGAAAATATTGGTATAAACCACGGTTCTATAACAACTATTCATAATTTAACTAATAGCCAAACTCTAGTTGATATTCCTCATAATGACCTTAGAAGAGGCAGNTCTGCAATNAATAACTTAATACCTACCACCACAGGTTCAGCTAAAGCTATTTCATTAATTTATCCTGAATTAAAAGGAAGATTAAATGGACACGCTGTCAGAGTCCCTATTTTAAATAGTTCTTTAACTGATTGTGTTTTTGAAATGAAATCATCAACTAACAAGGATCAAATNAACAACCTNCTTAAATNNGCAAGTGAAAACGAATTAAANAANATNTTNGGATACGAAGAACGNCCATTAGTCTCAACTGACTTTATAAATGACCCTAGAAGCTCANTTATTGATAGCTTATCTACAATGGTTGTNAATGATACACAGGTTAAGATCTATGCTTGGTATGATAATGAATGGGGTTATGCCAATAGATTAGTTGATATAGTAAATATGGTGGTCAAAGCTACTTAAAATAATGATCAAACTTAATAATAATGAAATTTCTTTTGCTCTAATCACTCTTGCTTATTGGTTTTTTATGTTAACTGATGGCGCATTGAGGATGTTAGTTTTACTTCATTTTCATGTTCTAGGTTANNCNCCCCTTCAATTAGCATATTTATTTTTATTATATGAATTTTTAGGCATGATTACCAACCTTGGAGCTGGATGGATAGCTAAAAAATTTGGTCTCAATACTACATTGTTTGCTGGGATAATCCTTCAAATATTCTCTTTAATGATTTTAACCCAACTAGATCAAACATGGAGCANTACTTTATCAGTTCTTTTTGTAATGTTTACACAAGGTTTGTCTGGTATTGCTAAAGATTTAACAAAGATGAGCGCTAAAAGCTCAGTTAAGCTACTCTCCCCTAATAAAAACTCAAAATTATTTAAATGGGTTTCTCTTATGACTGGATCCAAGAATGCTGTTAAAGGATTTGGCTTCCTAACAGGAGCTCTTCTTCTCTCTTTTACTAGCTTTGAAACCTCACTTATAATAATGGCCTTAATTCTTGCTTTAATGTTCATACTATTATTAATTAATTTAAAAACTAATATTTCTGAAGTTAATAAGAAGTCAAAGTTTTCAGAAGTTTTTTCTAAAAACAAAGATATTAATTACCTNAGCCTNGGAAGAGTTTTNCTTTTNGGATCTAGAGANACATGGTTTGTTGTAGGNTTNCCTATATTTTTATACTCAGCNTTATCAGATGGNTCATTAGANGGNAATAAAAAAGCCTTTTTTATTATNGGAACNTTTATGGCAGCCTGGACTATATTTTACGGACTTGTTCAAGCCATTACTCCCAAAATATTATCAAAAGATAAATCTTTCAGCAAACAAACTAAGTTCTGGGCTGGGTTTCTAACAGCAATTCCTCTGCTCTTGATAAGCTTCAACTATTATTTTGAAGAATATAGTATTTACAATGTTACATTTTTACTTTTTATGTTTGGATTTGTGTTTGCTATAAATTCATCTATTCATTCTTTTTTAATTTTAAATTACACNAATAAAAANAGAGTAACACTTGATGTTGGATTTTATTATATGTCCAATGCTTTTGGAAGATTAATTGGAACACTNTTATCTGGACTTGCCTTCCAATATGGTGGTTTCACAATGTGCCTTTTCATCACTTCAATTTTACTATTACTAAATAGATTATCTATAGAAAAACTAAATTTAAAAATCGTTGAAACTTAATTAAAACTCTCTACTTTTTCGTTTTGTTTCGATAAACTAGATTTATAAATAGCCTCTAATACAGAAATGTTTTGAAACTTTTCAACATCAGTAAATAAATATTTACTTTTGCCCTCAATGCTATCTATGAAATTGTGAATATTTGCAGATACGGTATCTGTCCATTCAAAATTTTCTTCTTTAACCGTGCCATCATTCATAACTATTTTCATAAAAGACGGCCCTGGTGTATCTGGGTGAGAACTGTCAACTAGNTCAACCCAGCCANTTTCTCCCCAAATNGTTACTCTTTGGTAGTGGGGNGTCTTTAATATTGCTGTGATTTGAGTATTAAGNCCAGAAGAGTGTTGNAAACTTGCTGTAACCACATCACCTGTTTTAAATTTGAGAGCCCTNTTTGCAGTAGAAGCAAAAACTTTGTCTACTGGGCCAAATAACCAAATCATAAGATCTGTTAAATGCACTCCCATACCTGTCATTCCAGCAGCAGGNGCAAATTTTGGATCAGCTCTCCAATTATCTGCTGGTAGGTTAGCTAATTTATCATGGCTGAAATGTGCCTCAGCGTGCATGATATTACCCAATTTATTTCNATTTATAATTTCTTTTAATCTCATCCATCCCTTTTCAAACCGTCTTTCATGACCAACGCCAAGAACNAATCCATTTTGNTTACAGGCATTTATCATTTCTTTAACTTCAAATGATTTTAATGANAGAGGCTTCTCACAAAAAACATGTATTCCCAATTTTGAAGCTTTAAGTGTTTGCTCCATATGAAAAGAATTAGGTGTACATAGAATTATGGCATCAAATGTTTTTGAATTTAAAGCCGTATCAAAATCCTTGTAAATTTCAAGATTGTTAGTTTTAGCTAGTTTTAAAGCCTCTTGATCTGGAAAAGGATCAATCAAATTTACGATTTCAAGTTTATTGGAACGTGACAATCTTTCGATCATCACTTTNCCCCACCAACCAAGACCAGCNATTGAAATTTTAATAGCCAAATTATTACTAAATCATGGTGATGGAATTAATTGATCATTTTGCGGAACAAGCCAACCTTTTTGGACAGCTGGCCTATCTGCCATNTCTTTGTACCANCTAGTNACATTTNNANANTCNNTNANATCNATTTCNTGCCAATCAAATCTAGCAGTCCATGGCCANATTGANATATCNGCAATACTATATTCTTTTCCNGANATATATTGATGCTGACCAAGNCGNTTNTCCATNACNCCATATAATCTTCTTGCTTCTTTAGAATACCTCTCTTCAGCATAAGCAGATTTTCCTTTNTTATANTTAACAAAGTGATGCACTTGACCAAACATCGGGCCTACACCTCCCATTTGCCACATTAACCATTCAATGGTTCTATAATATTCATCAGAATTAGATTTATTAATTAATTTTCCACTTTTTTCAGCTAAATACATAAGAATTGCACCTGATTCAAAAAGCGAATAGTTATTATTTTCTTTATCTACTATTGCTGGAATTCTATTATTCGGAGAAACCTCTAAAAAATGAGGCTGAAACTGTTCGTCCTTAGCTATATTTATAGGAAACACATTATANGNCATTCCTATTTCTTCTANCATTATNGANACTTTTCTTCCATTTGGTGTATGCCAAGTATACAAATCTATCATATTCTTATCCTTACATTTAAAGAGTAATTACAATTCCACCTTTAGTTTTTCTACCTTCAAGCAAATTGTGTGCATCCACGATTTTTTCTAATGGTATTCTGTCATGAATAGCCACTTTTAATCTTCCATCAGCAATTCTACTATAGAGTTGATAGGAAGCATCGTTATACTCATCTCTATTTGCGATATAAGTAAATAAAGTTGGTCTAGTTGCAAATAAAGAACCTTTTGCAGACAACATAGCTAAATTAAAATCAGTAATAGGTCCTGATGCTTGCCCAAATAATGCCCATAAACCTCTAGGCTTCAGACAATCTAAAGATCCAGGAAAAACTGATTTTGCAACACTGTCATAAACAACATCACATTTTTGGTTATTTGTAATGCTCATTACTTCAGCAACAAAATCCTGACTGTTGTAGTCAATTACGTGTTGGTAACCAGCTTTTTTAGCCGCTTCTACTTTTTCAGGACCACCTGCTGTTCCAATCATAGTAGCGCCAATTTCACTACCCCATTGCCCCATCAATTGACCAACGCCACCAGCAGCNGCGTGAACAAGAGCAGTCATGCCACTTTCTAACTTAAATGTTAAGTGAAGCAAATAATGTGTAGTTAATCCTTTAAGTGTACTTGCAACTACATCATGATCATCTACATCTACTTTGATCTCTACTGCATGCGCAGCATTAATTAATGCATATTCTGCATATGCCCCAACAGGAGTAACATAAGAAACCTTATCACCTTCTTTTAAAAAATTAACATCAGCTCCAACAGAATNAACATGCCCTACACCCTCTGATCCTGGAACCTTNATTTTTTCTTGGTTGGGCCAAGGGTATAATCCAGTTCTGAAATAAGTATCTAAATAATTCAAACCAATAGCNTTATTTTTAACAACAATCTGCCCAGGACCTGGTGTTGGTATATCAGCTTCTNTAAGCTTCATATTTTCTGCAGCACCAAAGTCAGTTAATTCTATTACTCTTTGTGTCATTNCACTCCCCTAAAATTTTAANAAAATCATTACATTTTATGATGACTTAAATCAAATTAGAATTTATGATAATCAAAATCAATGTTTTATAATTAATTACTTGTAAAACTAGCAATTATAATTATTTCTATAAAAAACAAATCAGGAGAATTTTATGAGTTTAGTATTGTCAGAATTACCGTATGCAATAGATGCACTTGCAGAGCATGGTATGAGTAAAGAAACAATGGAATATCACCATGATATTCATCACAAAGCATATGTAGACAACGGTAACAACTTGCTTAAAGGTACNGAATGGGAAAATAAAAGTTTAGAAGATATAATTGTAGGCACATACGANGCAAGTAGTGTNGCTCAAAATGGAATTTTTAATAACGTTTCACAACATTGGAACCATGAGCAATTTTGGCAAATGATGGGACCATCAAAAGTGGGCATGCCTTCAGAATTAGAAAATGCTATAACTGAATCATTTGGAAGCNTNGATAAATTTAAAGAAGATTTCTGTAATGCTGGTGCAACTCAATTTGGTTCTGGTTGGTGCTGGCTTGTAAAAGACAAAGATGGAAGTTTAAAAGTAACTAAAACTGAAAATGGTGTTAATCCAGTTTGCTTTGGACAAACTGCACTTCTAGGATGTGATGTATGGGAACATTCATATTACATAGACTTTAGAAACAAAAGACCTGTCTACTTGAAGAATTTTGTTGATAATCTTGTGAATTGGGAGAATGTTGCTTCAAGACTGTAAAGCAATCAATCTCATTAAAATAAAAAGGTGCTAATTAAGCACCTTTTTTTATGCTTTCCATAACAATATCAAAATTTAAAAAGAAGCATTTGCTATTATTTTCTTCATCAAATCCCTCTTCAAGTTTTCTTATTAAACTTTTTTTAACGGCAAAAACAGTATCACTCTCTAAATATTTATCTCCATCTATAAATGCATGTGTTACAAGATCTTTATAACCATTTGCTTTTACCATNAAATGAACATGCGCTGGTCTANATGGATGTCTGTCTAAACTNTTCAAAAGNTCNCCAACNGGNCCATCTACAGGTATNGGATAATATTGTGGTTTAACAGTCCTAAACATGTACGATCCATCATGTTGAGACATGAAAGTACCCCTTAAATCAACTAAATTTCCTTCTTTTTGAACGTCATATAATCCATCTGGACCAGATTGCCATACTTCAATACTTGCTCCTGAAATTGCGTTATTGTTAACATCAACAATCTTTCCTTTTACAATACAATTTTCACCCTCGACGTTATTTGCAATATTATCACCATTATTCATTTTTGAAGATGGAGTATGAAACGGACCCAAAACTGTAGTTTCTGTTTCGTTTTTAGACTTTCTGTTATTAATGGCATCTAGTAACATTGAAACACCTAAAACNTCAGATAAAAGTATAAATTCTTGCCTTCTATCGTCACTCATGTGGCCTGTCTTTGTTAAGAACATTATTGCTTTCATCCATTCTTCTTCAGTTGGCTCAACTTCTTTAACAACTTCNTGTAAATGAGTAATTATAGAACTCATAATTTCTTTAAGTCTATTATCTTTGATTCCAGCAAAACTNTTCAAAACAGCTTCTGTTGCATTNTTCTCGTTAAAGTCCATTTTTTCCTCTTTATCAAATTAAATCATTTAAAGTTTTAGTGAATAATTCAGCACCTTTTTCAATATTTAAATTCCAATTTTCAGGTGAGTTTTCATCAGCATTGTCTGTAATGTATTTATAACAGATAAATTTAATTTTATTTATATAACAGAACTTTGCAATTGAATAGCTTTCCATATCAACTACATCTGATTGTATTATTTGTTTTTCAACNGCGAANTTATCTCCTGTTCCACATGAAAAACCTTNATAATCCAATGAGATTGTATTTACCTTATCAAAAGGGGTTTCACCATATTNAAAGCCTAGTGGNCTAACATCCATATCTCTTTGAAAAAATTTATTTACTTTAATCAAACCACTTAATTTTGGATTTAAAGAACCTACAGTTCCGTAATTTATTATAACATTTGGCTTATATAAATTAAATGCAGCTACAACTGATAAAGCAGCATTTACTTTCCCAACACCAGTATAATAAATATTCCAAGTTGGTATTAGTTGTTTTGGAAGCTCTTTTTCAAGTGCAACTAGTAAAACAGTATTTTTGGGGTCAAGCGGTTCAATCATTATANTTAACCAACGAATATACTTTTGAATTTAAGTTTTTATGACCATTTAATTTTACAAGCTCTATAACAGTTAGTGAAAATAATACATTTCCCTCTTTATTATTTACCAACTCTTCACCACATCTTAAAGTTCCACCAGTGGCNAGTAAATCATCAACTAAAATTATGTTTTTGTTTTTTAAGTTAATGTTTTGTCTAATAGACATTTTTGATGTGCCATATTCTAAACTGTATTCTTTTGTTATTACTTTGCCGGGTAATTTCCCTTCTTTTCTAATCATAAAAGATCCAACACCTAAAGCATCAGCTAACAATGTAGAAAACAAAAAACCTCTTGCATCAATACCTCCAATATAATCAACATGATATGATTTTATTATATCTAAAAAAGATGCTTTAACATAACTCATAGCTTGATAATTTGCTATTAAAGGACTGATATCTTTAAATAAAATTCCCTTTACTGGGAAGTCTGGAATTTCTTCAATATAATCTTTAAGTTTCATAATTTAATTATCCTTTATGTAATTATATGTTAATCATAAAATTATAAATATTTAAATCTTTATAGATAAAACATGAATTATTTAATGCCACATAGTCCCACAAGAGATATCCAAATAACAAAAACTGGATTATTAAGTAAATTAAATTTTGTAGTTAAAGATATGTGCAAAATTAAAAACCATAGAACATCTTGCGGNAATCCTGATTTCTATGAAAAATGCCAGCCNGCAGATGATTTTGCACCCTTCTTAAAAAANATTTTAGAGGCTGGGGCAACTTTAAAAGGAATAACAATNTGTGATGAGTTTTTTTACTCATTAATTGGTGAAAATGGTCACTACGGAACACCCNNTAACTTAAATGCTCCTGGGTGTGTGCCTGGTGGATCAAGCTCAGGTTCNGCAGCTGCATTAACNACAAACTTATATGATTTTTCAATTGGATCTGATACTGGTGGNTCAGTAAGNGTNCCNGCTTCTTTTTGTGGTCTATTTGGCATAAGACCCACACATAANAGAATTAANACAGAAGNTGTTTATCCAATGGCACCAAGNTTTGANACTTTAGGCTGGTTTNCTAAGGATATTNATATTTTTAAGAANATCNGCTCTGTTCTTTTAAATTCAAATGAAAAAACTGAATTTTCATTTAAAGAGTTTGTAGTAACAGAAGATATTTTAGAATTAGCAAATCCTGACATTGTTAAACTTTTTAATAATTATATAAATAATAAATTTCCAGAAATTAAAAAAATTCGTCTATCAATACATCACAAAGAAGAAATTGCAGATAATTTCAGAATTCTTCAAGGTGGAGAAATAAAGGAAAATATTATTCCTTGGATTTTAAAAAACAAACCTAAAATATCACCTGAAATAAATAATAGAATTGAAATGGCAATGAAAATTACTACTGATGAGATTAATAAAGCTCAAAAGTTCAGAGAAAACCTTAAAGTAGAAATAGATAAATCTTTACCAAAAGGAATAATTGCACTCTTCCCAACCACACCCTTTTCGTCTCCTAAATGTGGACAAAGTGACGAACAATTAGCT
>FUFK010051893.1_pt1 | contig 10146 bp, 24 predicted proteins | sample 1021851 | NCBI WGS metagenome assembly FUFK01 (sample SAMEA51879418, study PRJEB19060) | metagenome
TAAAGTCATTGTTGCAATAATTATAATTTTTTCGTAAAACAATTTTTTATCCCATCCTTTTTGAATTTTCCAAAGCTTTTTTTAATTGTGCCATTGGTAACCTATTTGTTTTATATCCTTGATGAAGCATTTCATAGTAATAATTGCTTGGCGGATAGTAACCATCTCTGTTCATTTTGTAAATCATTACATAAATTTCAGTTTCTCTAAGAGTTTTTGAAAATGTAATTGTTGCCTTTTCTTTTCTCTTACCGTATAAAGTCGGATAACCTTCAAGGGTATCAAGAGCTTTTTCACATTCATCTGTAATGTACCAAATCGCCCCGTGCAATCTGTAACCCTTGTTGTGTTCATAGTCCGCAACAGATTTGAAAACAAGCTTGGCATTATCAATATAACCGCTACCGCAATAAAAAGCATTGGGACACCTCTCAGCCATCCCATAATGGTTTGTGTTCATTCCGTATGCAAAATAAAATTTCATGTCTATAATATATCCTTTTTGTATAATAATGTCAACTTACTATATTGACTTTGCTTTAATTCGTTTATCATGCTTCTTGATGTATTCAATGCCTTTCTCAAGGATTAATGTATCATCTCCCGCCCATCCTATCATTGCATTGTGATGATTGCATAATAGTCCTCTTACTTCTCCGCTGTAATGCTCATGGTCTATGTGTAGCCTTTGACCATGCAGTTCTAAATGTCTTTTGTTTGTCATGCCACAAATTTCACATTTGCCGTTCTCATACATAGCAATGACCTGCTCGACAGTAATACCATAAGCTTTGCTAATCTTGTTCAAATAAGCTTTGTCTTGCTTNAAATACTTTAACCAATCCATATTCTTGATTGTATTTAGTCTTGCCTTTTCCTTACGATATCTTTCACTACCCTTGTCGAGATAATACTGCCTGTTCCTTCTGTAATCTTCTTTATCATATTCTTTAATATGCTGTTTGTTCTCTTCTCTCCATGTGGCGACTGTGGTCTTGCCCATCTCTGTACCTCTGTAAAATCTGCGATACTCTGGGTTGTTTACCTTCTTACCATCTACTAAAATAGTTCTAGGTGGTTGATACATGTGAATATAGTCCAACCTCATCAATGCCTCTTTCTTACATCCGCCATTGTAAAACCACTTCTTAAAAGAAGCTAAGTCTTTAAATCTGGCTCGATTGTAATAAGTTCTAGTCCAGTCTTGTTTAGTTCTCATAACTTGTACCTCCACAGTAAAGTAAGTGTAGACACATGAATCCTGCATGGTCTTGTGCCTACCCTATAATACTAGCATGTTGGTATAAAGATGTCAACCACTATATATACTTTAGTTGAGGTCTATGTTGTCTTGGTCTGTTTCATCTGCTGTCATGGTCATCAAATCAAAAACCGCTTGGCTGTAACTGTCATCATCTAAGTTCTCATATAATTTTCTCATTGCTACTCTCATTAAAAATATATAATAGAGTGGCTCTTCAAGTCCGCTTTCTCTTACACTTAAGTCAATGTCACCTTGTATCTTTGCCATGTGTTCTCTNCTGTTGTCCATTGCNTCNTAAAATAATTTTTTTGTTTTGTTTATTCTATTACTTGAATTTTTAACGCTGTTGTATAATCTACATTAAGACCACCAACAAAAATAATAGAGACCTGAAACAAATCGAAATTGACAGAACAAAAAGATTTTATTTGCTGTATTTGTTTTGTTTTTTGCCTTTCATTTATTAAGGGACAAATAAAATAATTGTCTTTTTGTGTTACCTGTTCAAAAATTTTGTTTACTTCAGTTTTTAAAATTTCGTTTTTTGTTTGTTGTGTTGTGTTCATTTTATTAGTGTTTTTAGTTGTTGTTATATTCTTTTATTACTTCATAATTTAATAGACTTGCAATATAATTTATATGTTTTGAAGTAGTTACAGACCACCAACGAGGGACAAAAATTTTGCCTTTGCTGTGGTCTATTGTCGCTACATTTGTNCGATAAGAAAAAATATTTTTATTATCTGTGTATAAATTTTGAAAGTATTTTTTTTGTTGTATCATGGTTTTTAGTTTTGTTTGTTGTTGTTGTTTCTAATTATGTTAAGCTGTACAGGTTCGCACAAATAAAATACTTCTGTTTGTTGTGCTATCTTTGTAATATGTTCGCATAAATTTTTGATATGTCTATCATCTTTATTTGTAAGAATTTCTAAATAAAAACTTTTTTCTTCAAGTATTTTATTTGTTTCTTCATCCATCCAGCCCCCTTTAATAGAGTGCAACGAATAGCCCCCAAAAATAGAACATACTATTTTTTTTATTTCGTTTGTTTGTTCGTCTGTATTTGTAGCAAAATAAACAGAATATTTTTTTATTTCTTTTGTTTTGTTTGTTGTGTTCATAATATTAAAATTTTTTTGTTTGTTAGTTGTTTTATATTCCTTGCGTATATATTGTATATGCTGTAAAAGTAAATAAAGATAAACTTAATGCNATATATATAATATTAGCTAATAAGGTTAATTTGTTTGTTTTGTTGTTTGTTGTTGTGTTCATAATAAAAATTTTTTGTTTGTTAATTATGGGACAAATTTAGAACAGTTTTTTTAATTACCAAAATTTTAAAGACTTTTTTTTAAAAATGTGCTAATTTAGAATTATTCTAAATAACAAAAATAATTGTTCAAAAATTTGGTTTTGTCGTTTTTATTTCGTTTGTATTTGTATTATGGTTTTATTTTTGCCCATAATAAAAAAAATATGAAAAAACAAAAAAAAATATTTCTATTTGCTAACATAGTTCTAATTTAGAACCATTCTAAATAAGCCCCCAAAATAGACCTCATTCCCCTAAAGGAAATTTCTCAGGACTTTTTTACCCATCAGAATTTTTTTGTAAAAAAAGGAAAGGGGACACGCCATATAGTCCCCTTTTACAAATTTGGTTTAGCCTAAATTCAACCACCAACAAACAAAAACTAATAAGCCCTTGTAGGTAGGTTCGCATCTAAAAAGTCAGGCGATAGCCCCATGTTACGACAAAATAAGATTTTTAGTTCAAACGCTTTATCTACAAGGTACTTATTATCCATCCAGTCTTTTATTGTACAATCATTAGCCACTTGACCTAACATCCCACCACCTAAATAGTTTTGGTATGCAGTCATCTTTTCACCATCAAAACCATAAGGCGTTAAGTCTATTTCTATTCCACCACCTCTTTGGCTGTATTGTTCTCTTAATATTTTCATAATGTTTTTGTTTTTAGGTTTAATCTTTTTATATCCTTGATAGCTTGTGCTTTTGCCCTTGCTACCTCTCTTTTTACTTTAATGCTTCTAAATGTACTCATATCTATTCGTAGTCATTAAAAGCGTTATTATCATATAGTACATAGTCATTGACCTCATCTTTGTACTCTTCAATCTTATCCCTCATATCTACAACATCCTCTATCTTTTCGAGCATCTCTTCACCCTTTTCGCTATCCTCAAATTTTTCATCTTCAGATACTTTGTCATCATAGTCAGACCTCATATCTTCAGACAAATCTTCTAACATTGAAGCCATCAAATCTAAAGCCATCCATACTTTGTCGTTTTGCTTTAAAAATTCTTTACCATTTTCTGTTTTAAAATAATTCATAATGTTTTTGTTTTTGTTTGTTATTATTGTTTTGTATATACAAATATTTAGAATAATATTTTACAATTCCAAATTTTCATGCACTTTTTTTTCTTCACCCTCTAATTTATCATAAATTATACCCATGTACTCTTCTATTTTCATTCTTTGATAGGTTTCTCTTTGTGTAAATGTACCTGCTGTTTGTGGGCTGTAATTAAATGTAAATACAATAATTTCACCATCTTTTTGTACTGCAACGCTATCATCAAAAAGTGTTTCTTTTATATAATGATATAATCTTTCGTTTCTTTCCCAAAGATTATCCCATTCAAACGCTTTTTTACCTGTATTTTGTTTTTTCTTTTCTACAAATCGTTCAGGTAATTTTGCGTACATATCATCAATATCATTGTGAGATACATTGACAAATTCGTTAATATGATTTTGGTAAATATTGATAATTTCTATCAAATCGTTTTTAGTTAAATGTTTCATTTTGTTTTGTTTTTATTGTTTGTATATACAAATATTGTAACTAATTTTTTACAATTCCAAATTTTTTTAATACTTTTTTATTTTTTTATTTGAAATTTATTTCGTTAATTTTGCATTATGTGTTTATATCAGAATATAGTCCATAAAACGCAAGGCACAATATTGTAGCCACTACTATCCATACCATATTTAAAGTTTTTAGTTAATATTAAAAGTTATTGTTCAGGACTTTTTGTCCCAAATATCTGAATTGGAAGCGTACTCCACCTATAAACTCCCATCATATTGTTTATCATAGTTTCTATCTCATCATACCTTTCATTGTAAAAATCTTGTGCATCTTCAGTAAAGACAATACAAGTGCCATCTGATAGACCATCTTGCACCTCTACAAAGGTTTCTTCATGAAAGTTTAGTTCAGTAAGCTGTGTAGCCATTTCATCTACAAACTCCATAAACTTACTATCTTTTATATAAACAATTTTACCATCATTTACATCATAAGGATGGTCGCATATCTTCTTTCTCATAATCCTGCTATTTTTAGTTCGCTTACATGGTCTATATAATCATACCAAGAGCCAGTTTCAGAATGTATAGTGCCATCCTCACCAAGAGCTACAATAAAAGCCCTGTCCTCATCTTCATTAGTGTTAAGGTTATGTATAACATCAGTAATAGCATCTACATCAGCATAACCACTATACCATTTTAACCACCCTGCACTATATATAAACCACTCATCATCTAACCAATCACTTGCTTGATTTGTTTTATTATCAAAATTCTTATATCTAAAGTTTTTTTCTTCTTTAGTAAAAGCAAAGCTACTGGATGTTACATCCTTGAGTAGATTATGCTTTACCAACACTTTATCTAATTTAGTTTCAAGACCTTTCTTTACTCCTAAAAACACTTCACTTCTATATCCCATTTTGTTTTTGTTTTAATCGTTAATAATTTCTATAAAGTTCTCATCTTTAAAACAACGCCATCCTTTTTGTGCAAAGTCATAATAAGGTGTTGTACCATTTCTTTGCTGTTCCTGTTCTTCTTTTGCCTCAATTTTGAGGTTAAAAAGGTTGTTAAGCAAGTCAATATTAGTAGTACCTGTTGCATATCTAACATCTCCGTTTTTCTTTAGATAAGAAAACTTAACAACGCTTAACTTTAATCTTTGTCTAATGTTTTTCTTCATAATTGTTTGTTTTAAAAGTTTACATAAAAAGTTTTGTTCTCAAAGTTTATTGTTATATCAGTAGGGCAATATTGTTCTCTATCGCAATTATCCATATCAGTTTCTATCTCCCAATCATCTTTATCTGTATCTATTTCGACAACAGCCACAACCTCATCCTCATCATCCCCCCATACACTAACTTCCATCTCAACAGCAACCTTTGTAGCATAAGCACCAACATCCTTAACACCCCAAGACCTCATTTCTGCATAAAAGTCCCAAGTAATATTAGCTACTGCACTTATTTCATAATTATCTTTGTAGCTGTGTTCTCTTTTAATAAACTTACATAAATGTTTCATATCCCAAACATCTATATTGTTACCCTGTAATTTTGTTGTGAAAGAATTGTTTGTCATTTTGTTTTTGTTTTAAGTTATATACAAATATTGTTGATAAATTTAATATATGCAAATTTTTTTAGCATTATTTTTATTCACCCCTGTTATTTATATCCATTCTCAATAACACTTCTTTAATTCTTGCTATTGCGTTAAGATGAGCAACATAAGATACATTTGCGTAATCTTTGTAAAACATATTGTCTTTAAATTCATTATCCATCTGTTCAAATATTCTTGTTTCGCTTTCTAATTCATCTACTACATTTTGTAGCACCTTTTGTACTTGTGTTTTCATTTGTTTTCTTTTTAGTTAATAATCATCTCTCATATCCTCATAATAGCTATCTCTTTGGTCTTGTTTGTATTCGTATAATGGTATAAGAGTACACTCTTCACCACATTCGCAAACACAATCTACAATCTCATCACTTTCAATACTATTACACTCTTGACAAACAGACCAGACCTCATCACCTTTAGATATGTTTTTTATATCGTATGAGCCACAATCTGTACATCTTTGTACATCTGTTTCATAATTTTCAGAACCACAGCAAGAAGTAACTAAAATACTATCTCCTGCATCATCATAAGGGTTGCTTAATTTCCAGTTATCGTAATTCATCTTAAAGTTTTATTTGACCATATTAGTTGTAATCTTATGTACTCACCCTCATCATCCTCATCTACATCTGCAACATTATACTCATCAGTTTCAATAATGTTATGCAACACCTCTTCAGTATGGTATGTACTTTTTATTTTTATTTCGCAAATATCATTTCCAAAATAATCTTCTAATTTAATTCTCATAAGTGTCCCCCCCATTTTTCCCCATCAACATCATATCTCACTTCATGTTCATTGTCTTGTTCATCCATACCATCACCCAAACCAAAACCAAAATCTAAAACAGCTTCGCTATTCGCTTGGTCTAATTCATCAACCCACTTATTCTCATTATCCCATAACCATTCAGCAGTTTCTTCTAATGGTATATCACTTGGTATCTCTAATGATATTGTACAGAACTTATGATATATCGTTCTGCTTGATATTGTAACCAATCTTTTGTTTGGGTTTGTAGTAGTACAATTTTTCATATACTCTTTTGTGTCTTGTTCGTTATTTATTATAGCCATAGTTTTGTTTGTTTGTTTTTTAGTTAATAATAATTTCTATACAAACTTGCGACAAAAATATTACAAAAACAAATTTTTAGGAAGTTTTTTTCACAATTATTTTGGGCATTTTCCTATATAAGGAACAGGCGTGTGTGTGCATACGCCCATAAAAAATTTTTGTCAGGACTTATGGCTATATAGGATTTTTTTGCATAAAAAAAGGGGCAGAACGCCCCCTTTTGAGAAGATATAAAACACAAAACAAAACAAAAACAATAACGAAATTGTTTGAAAAACAATTAACAACAAATAAATTAAAAAACAAGGAACTTTTTAGAACTTTTGTTAAAGGATTTTCAACAGGACTTTTTTGTGCTTAAAATTTATATAAGTTTCTTCTTCCCAAGTCCATAGGAACAAAAATACCTGTTTTACCACCATTAATCACTACCCCACACCCTAAAGTTGGTTTTTTAGGGAAGTTTTTACCATAACTAAAGGCCATGTGGTCAACATCTATACCGCATCCAACATTTAAACCAAAAATTATATCGTTTCTCGATGCCATATAAGATACACCACCAAAAGAATGTGAATGTCCTACAACAGTTGACTGCCTGTTAGCTTGAGCCCTGTTTCTTGCACCTGAAATACCACTACTTCCTGTTCCATGCTCATATAAAACACCATCTATCTCCCAGGACAAACGCCAAGTCCATCCTTTAGGTGCGTTCCATATTTCTTCATAGGTTTTCATAAATCTGCTTGGTATTCCTGCGGTTGTAGCCTTTCTAAATGGTAGTGCCGAATGATTACCAACACAAACCTTTACTTCAGGGAATGTTGCATACCATTTCTCCATAGCTTTTTGTGCTTTTTCAGCTTCACTTTCTGCATTTGGCATCTCAACCATTTTTTCATGATATGACAGAGCTGCGTTATCTACTTCATCTCCTATATGAACTATTTGAGATACCCCAAAACGAGAAAAGACTTCGTAACAGAAGTCTCTATATTTGGGATGACAAAAAGGTTCGTGTGTATCTCCTATTATTCCTACATTATTTGAATTTCTATAGGCCTGTAACATATCGTTCTCAGCCTTAGATAAACGAGGTCTATATTGTTTCATACTGTTTTTGTTTTTACAAAAATAACATTTTTTTTCTGTAAATACAACTACTTTTTTCTTTTCTCATAAGAACGACCACCAAAATAAGCACCTATACAGGTTATAAGAACAACTTTTAGTAAATCTTTCCACTCTGTATCTACAACAAAAGATATTGCACCAGCGTCAATAAAAACCATTAAAACTGTTGATGTAACAAGGAACATTAATGTTAAAGGTCTAACATTTTTAGATAGCCAAGAGTCGCTTTGCATATCTGCTTGCCATCTTTTAGAAACTTCTTCATGAATCTTCGCATCATGTGCGTTCATCATCTCTTTAAACTTTCTTTTAGCCTCCAGCTTCTCCTCTTTTGTAGTTGAAAGCTCGTCTATAACAGAGCCTACACTATCTACTATGGTTTTACCCCCTGTTCCAAATATCTTGTCTAATATGCCCATATAATTAGTCTAAATCAATAAATTCTATTGTTACATCTTGTCCCTCGTGAACAGCTTTTGCAATCGCTGGGTAAATTCTTTTATAGGCATTAACACTTTCTCCGACAAATCCATTTTTATAGATTCCATTGTGTTTTTGAGTATTTCCAACGATAAGACATCCAGCAGTATGTTCATCAGTATTCCCAGTATGAATAAGAATATGCTTAAAATTAGGGACATCAATGATATGCAACATACCAATATGAAAATCAGTATATTTTTTAATATATTTTTCATGTAATCTACCATAGTTTCTTAATATTATTTTATAAGTACCAGCAGGTATTCTTGTTTCAGCCATAACCTTTACCTCTCTTTTTTCATCTTCAAGAGTGTAACACAAAAAATGTAAACCATCTTTTGTTTCTTCAAAAAGTAGGCCTGATGTAGAATCAGACCTTGAGCTAAATCTTAATACCTTTAATTTCATTTTACGAAAAGAACATTTTGACCAAAACACCGACAACAGTTGCGAAAATAATCCAAAGAGCTTTTGTAACATTAGACTTCCATCTTTTCATATCTTGAAACTCATCAGCTAAAGAATCATATTTTGCTAATTTAGTTTCTCTAAATTCTGTATTTCTATTTACACGAGAAACAAACCCATCGTCAGGATTTAGTAAACTTGATGTTAGTCTATCAAGTTTTTCATCCATAGAATCAAGCTTGTCCTCGAAAGAGTCCATTCTTTGTTTCATTAACGCTATTTCTTGTGCTGCGGTAGCCATTATTAATTTATTATTTTGTTACTACAAAAACCTCTATATCGCAACCATCATCAAGAGTACCTGGATGTGCTATAGCAGATACTGCAAAAACCCTATTTTTAGTTGCTCTTGCACCCATAACATCCTGTGCATCTATATTTGCTGAGTTTGCATGAAAAGATGGACTGTGAACTATATAGCTTGAACCTGCTGGAACATCAACCACATAAACTTGTTTAGCTATTCGAGGGTCAACATCATCTGCAATTCTAATTGATATAGGGTATGTGTCATCAAGGTTTGTAATTCTTGCATACTCAAATTTTTGAAACTCTACATCTCCAGCAGAGTTTGGTAATGGTGTTGCCGAAACAATAGAAACAAAATCTTGCGTCATGCCCCCCTTGTCATCTTCTTCGTATGCAGGAATTGTCATTATTCTATTATAAACCTCATCACAATTAGATGTTTCTGATGAAGTTTGTCCGCCATAAGTAACACCATTTAAAATTATCCTGTCTGATGTTGTAGTTGTTAGATTTGAATTATTTACTGTTGTTGCCATTTTTTAATTTTTTTATAATGAATTATACATTGCTGTATATGAACCAAACTCTCTTTCTTCACCCTCACCTGTTTTTTCTATTAACAGGCACAATATAGTGCTTGCTGGTAGCTGAACTTTTCTTGGTGTTCTTAGGATAAAACAAACTGGTTTATCACGCACAACCACATCTGTCTCTGCTACAACATTTGGTTCTGTTGCTATTCCTGATTCACAATCTACAGTTGAGATTAAAAGACTAATTTTAAATGTACCAACACCTGAGAAAACACCATTTATAGACTCAAACTCCTCAGTTTTATCTGTATAATGAAAAGAAGCATTTATCATTTCAAATGTAGTAGGTGGGCCAGCAGCCTTACCTCCAACATTAAGAGAATGAGTTGCAAAGCCTTGAGCTGCATTTGTTTGGTCTATCAAAAAAGCCCCTGGGCCTGGTAC
>FUFK010042318.1_pt1 | contig 10143 bp, 10 predicted proteins | sample 1021851 | NCBI WGS metagenome assembly FUFK01 (sample SAMEA51879418, study PRJEB19060) | metagenome
TAAAACTTCAAAAAGTAGAACGCCTTAAGGGTCCAAATTATGAAACTGAACGAGCACATATTCTCGTTACGAAAGATTCTAAGACAATTGCGAACCTATATCCCGAAAGACGGTTTTATCCGGTTCAGCAAATGCTTACCACAGAGGCCACAATCTATAGCACAGTNGTGGCAGATTTATATGCAACAATAGGAGAAGGTGATAAACACAATGGTTGGGTGCTCCGTATTTGGCATAATCCACTTATTCCTTGGATATGGTTAGGTTGTTTACTTATGGTACTTGGCGGGGTTATTTCCCTTACTGATAGACGACTTCGCATCGGAGCGCCAGAAAAGAAGATCGGAAATTATGAAACAGCTGAGCTTGGTGCCGAACATGGCTAAAACCATCTTTGTTTTCCCCTTACTCATTTTTTTTGGCGTAATTACTTACTTTACAATTCCTATAGTAAAAAAAAGTGACCCAAAACTGTTACCATCTGCGCTTGTTGATAAAGATGTTCCCGAAAACAAATTGCCACCATTGTTCAAAAATAAAAGAGGTTTCGACCACGGGGATCTGGTGGGAGGTGAGACCCTTGTAAACTTTTTCTCGTCCTGGTGTGGGCCATGCCGAGTTGAACACGATATCTTAATGAAGATTTCAGAAGAAAAAACTGTTAGGCTCTTCGGNATAAATTATAAAGACCAAACTCAGGCTGCGATACGTTGGCTAAACGAGCTTGGCGATCCATTTGAGAGGATCGTTGCTGACAGAGATGGGCGTGCTGCTATCGATTGGGGNGTTTATGGCGTCCCAGAAACGTATCTAATTGATAAAGAAGGTAAGGTTCGTTACCGGCACGTGGGCCCTTTAACAGAGAGAGTACTCGAGGAAAAATTGATGCCGATTATTCAACTNCTNNGAAATAATAAAGATGANTANAATTAGAGCACTNANTTTGGTTGTGCTTAGCTACCTAATTTATNTTCAACCNATTATGGCAGTACAGCCAAATGAAAGGCTNGCTGATCCATNGCTGGAAGAACGCGCTCGCATNTTGAGCCAAAACATTAGGTGTTTAGTCTGCCAAAACCAATCTATAGACGATAGTAATGCAACTTTAGCAAAGGATCTAAGAGTTCTCGTACGCGAAAAACTTACAGCGGGAGCCACTAACGATGAAATTTTTGATTTTCTAGTGGACAGATATGGCGACTTTATTTTGCTCAATCCACCATTCAAACCCTCAACCTATGTATTGTGGTATGGACCACTGATATTTTTGATAGTTGGTTTATTAATGACTGTGCTTATTATGAACAAAAGTAAACGTCGGGCATCTGAAAAACCACTAAGCCAAGCAGAACGGGTAAGTCTTTCAAAACTTTTAGAACAGAAAGATAAAACCTAATTATGTTATTTTGGGGTATTGCGGGCCTTTTAACATTAATATGTGTAATTTTGGTCATCTGGCCTCTTCTTAAGCAAAAAGAGGTTCGGGAAACTAACGTTGATTACAATCTGAAAGTATATACGGATCAACTGTCCGAAGTTGATAAGGACTTTCAGCTTGGACGTGTCGACCCTCAAGAGTTAGACGCGATAAAAACAGAAATCCAGAGAAGAATTTTAACAGAGAATGTAGAAGCTAATCAACGGAAGCAATCCAAACAATTAACACCATCAACATATGTTATCTTTACGCTAGTTGCTTCTTTTTTAATACCTTCCGCCACCATTGGAATTTACGCCAACTTTGGGTCACCGGGACATCTAGATGTTCCTTTATCAAAAAGAGCAGACCTGCCAACTCCGAAGACAGTCGAAAAAACCACCTCCCAGGGAAAAAAACCGAACGAGCAACACGCCGGAATAGACAACATGATCACTAATCTGCAGGAGAAACTTGCGGCTAATCCTAAGGACCTTCAAAACTGGGAACTACTGGGACGNACCCTTTTGATAAGAAAGCAATATGAGGCAGCCTCTGCTTCACTGAGGCAAGCTGTATCCATATTTCCAAGTAGTTTAGAACTCCGGGCAACATATGCTGAAGCACTTGTCCTTGCAGCCCAAGGGCGCATTTCACGGGAGGCACTGAAGCAATTCAAGCTAGTATCCAAAAGTATCCCTAAAGACCCAAGAGTGCGTTATTATCTGGGGCTAGCTGACTATCAACAGGAAAAAATTGAACTAGCGCTTCAAAAATGGACCACTCTCCTTGACGAAACATCTCAAAATGCACCCTGGCGCAAAATGTTAATGTCACGCATCGACCAAGCGACCAAAGACTTAGGGATTAAAACAAGTGAACCTAAGCAGAAACTTGCGGCAAATCAAAAATCCACCGCATCCAGTGAAAACACTGCTAAACCATCCATATTAAAAGAGGGCTTCCAAGGTCCCACGTCGGAAGATATTCGTGCTGCCCAAACCTTATCTAAGAACGATCGCCAAGACATGATTAATAATATGGTTGACGGTTTAGCTGCGAAACTAAAAGATAACCCCAATGACCTCAACGGCTGGCTTCGTTTAAGTCGATCCTACAACGTATTGGGTAAGCCAGAAAAATCTAAACAAGCTTTAATAATGGCAGCAAATCTTGCACCAACAAGAATAGACCTTCAATTAGAATTAGCACGAGTACTTTTCCCGGAAGGATCACCCAACGTTAGCGCGACAGCAGAATTCAAAGTTGTCGTGGAAAGGATACGTAGACAAGCACCGGAGCACCCGGAAGCGCTCTACTTTGGAGGGTTGCTGGCTAAAGCCGAAGGCGATAATTCCTCAGCTAGAAAACTATGGGGTAAACTCCTCGAAAAAATGGGCCCGAATGCGCCTGCTAGAAGTATAATCAAGAATCAATTAAAAGATTTAGAATAGCCATAGGGCANTTACCTANNGCACTTCCATCCGCTTTCGTACCCGAATATTATATTTNTTTGAAAACCAGTTTTAGGTAAAATTTTAGATAGGCAGTCTATCGTGACAACCGAAGTTTCATCGACAAAGAGTTAAGACAGTGCATTTCAAAAATGTCACCCTCATAATATTGATTTGCTTGTCCTTTTACCTCCCAGGCTTATTCACGATACCAGCCTTGGACCGGGACGAAGCTCGTTTTGCTCAAGCCAGCAAACAGATGCTAGAGAGCGGTAATTTTGTAGATATTCGTTTTCAAGAAGAACCTCGATACAAAAAGCCTGCTGGGACCTATTGGCTTCAGGCAGCCAGCGTTAATCTGTTATCGCCTTCTAAACTAAAAGAAATCTGGTCATACCGANTTCCATCCTTACTAGCCGCTATAATTGCGGTTATTGGAACTTACTTCTTAGCTAACGTTTTTTTGCCTCCGCCAGGCGGAATAATTGCTGCCATAATACTCTCATCAACCCCTCTTTTAATTGGCGAGGCCCATATGGCCAAAAGTGACGCATTGCTTCTAGCGTCTGTGGTCATCGCACAATTCGGTCTAATAAGNACCTACAGAAACCATTTAAGTTGGCTAAATTGGTTATGTTTGTGGGGAGGTATTGGACTCGGAGTTATGATCAAAGGTCCAGTGACCCCTTTAGTGATTTTCCTAACCGCGTTAGTCGTTTCCATTATCGATCGAGAAATAAAATGGCTGTTAAAGCTAAGACCTCTCTCAGGCTTTTCTCTAGTAGCTTGCATTTGCCTACCGTGGATAATTTCAATCCAGGTACAATCTTCAGGGGAATTTTTACAATCCTCTCTAGGGCAAGATTTGCTTCCAAAATTACTTAGCGGGGTAGAATCTCATGGCCTCCCTCCTGGCTATTATTTATTACTTGCGCTAATTACGCTTTGGCCAAGTTCTTTATTTATTTATCCAGCATTAAAATTTGCCATTAATTCAAGAANAACANACACNATAAAATTTCTTTTTGCTTGGGTTNTTCCAACATGGGTGATGCTCGAAATCATCCCTACGAAGCTTCCACACTACGTGTTACCGCTCTACCCNGCAATTGCAATTATAATTTCTTATTGGATGACAAACGTCGCAAAAAAAGAGGGTCACAAATCAAGTTTCTCTTTAAACGCCATAGAAGTGGCGATCATNGGGGTCATTTGGTTTGTAGTTGGCCTCAGCTTTCTACTCGTTTCTAATTTCTTACAGCAAACCAAATTACTGACCCCAGAACTTATTGCAACCCCGGAGTTAATATTTGAAAAATTAAACGAAATAGATCTTTTGGTTTTAAATTTTGCGGCCNTTATTAATAGCTTGATGTTTGTTTTTCTNCTANTNGTNGCTTATNCATTATTCTTATTTCNGAAATATGTCCTTTCACTCTCAGTTTCAGTANCTTTNGTNNGGCTCTTCNTTATTCCAGTACTNCAATGGTCAATTCCAGATTTAAAATGGCTTTTTCCATCTAAGCAAGTTGCTCAAATTATAGAGGAACATAACAGAGGTAAGTATCCTCTGGTCGCTATAGGATACCACGAGCCAAGTCTGGTNTTTTACAATGGTAGNAGCACTGCTTTAGTCAACCCAGAAGAAGGTGTAAAAGCCCTTTTAAACAACCCTTATTCATATGCACTTGTGACCAGGGNAAATTTAGATGAATTTCTAGATCGCTTATCAAATAAAAACGTTTCTATTGAAAAGATAGAAGAAATAAACTCATTTAACTACTCGAAAGGCCGGGCTATCAGTCTCCTTATTTTTTTCTGCTCTTCAATAGAGTTAAAATAATGTAGGCGATCATGTTAAACAATGAATCTAAAATTGGAAAGTTTTTGCAGATCATTAGGCACCAACCGCTGGGTCTAACACTCTTTTTTGTAATCGTCTTTATAATTTTCATTGGTTTTTTTTTCGAACGAAANCTAGCACTTTTGATAGACCAACATCGGGCCTATTTATTTATTGATACATTTCGGACTATTACTGTAATCGGTGATGCTACGTGGTGGCTCGTAATTTTCGTCATAGGNCTTTCTGTATCCTTATTGGGACCACNGCTTCCTATCCTGGAAAAGCACGAAGAGAAATTCAAACGCTACAAGTCGATTTTTTTGTATCTTATAGTATCGTGTGTAGTGTCAGGCATTTTGCACCATATAATAAAAATAATAGTAGGGCGATTTAGGCCTCGTTATTTATTTACAGACGATCTATATGGATTTTCTCCACTCAACTTTGACATAGCAATGAATTCGTTTCCATCTGGACATTCACAAACAATTTTTTCTATTTGTGTTGCACTATCGATAATATACCCAAGGCATCTAATCTTGTTTTTATTATTAGCTATTATGGTCGGCGTAAGCAGGATTATGATACTCGCACATTTTCCTAGTGATGTAATCTTTGGAGCATATCTAGGTATAGTTACAGCGATATTATTAAACCGATATTATTTTCGTGTTCTATTATCCAAACAAAAGTAATAGAAAGTCTCTAATACTTATTCGATTAAGCGATTATTGCTGACAACATGATAAAGATAGAATTAACCAGCAAGTCTTAGGGTTATTAAAATGAATATAGNATCTTCCATTTCAGTAGTGGTGCCAGTGTTTAATGAAGAGGAGAATATATATCCTTTAGCACAAGAGATTGGATCCGCATTGAACGGAATATGTGACTATGAAATAATATTTGTAAATGACTCTAGTGCAGACGCTACCGCCGTCACATTAACGAAACTTAAAAATGAAATATCGGAAATTCGTGTAATCCATCACTCACAACGCTCAGGTCAGAGCGCTGGACTCCGTACTGGAATTCTCGCTGCCAAAAACAACATAATAGTTACCTTAGATGGTGACGGTCAAAATGATCCTGCTGACATCCCCAGTCTTTTGAAAAAATACGAACAAAGCCACGACACCCATTTTGCAATGGTTACAGGACATAGGGTAAAAAGAAGAGACTCCTGGGCGAAACGCTACGCATCAAAAATAGCAAATACTATACGGGCTAATCTGTTGAAAGACGACAATCCAGACACAGGATGCGGTTTGAAGTTATTTCATAAAAATTTATTTCTTCGATTACCGTATTTTGATCATATCCATCGTTTTTTACCAGCCCTTGCAAAAAGGGAGGGCTGTAGGATCTTTGTTGTTCCAGTGAACCATAGGAATCGAAGGCACGGGGTTTCCAAATACGCAAACTTTCAAAGATTAGTTGTAGGTATTGTTGACCTTCTGGGAGTTATGTGGCTCATACGAAGGTACCCAAAAAACACGGATAGCAAGGAATAAAACTAGATGGAACTCTTACTAGATTGGTTTTTCCCAAATGGAATAAGAACCAACGAGGCTATTCTTCTTATAATTGGTTTTATCGGGCAAGGTCTTTTTAGCGCAAGGTTTTTGATACAATGGGTAGTAAGCGAAAAAAAGCGCGAAAGTGTTATTCCCCTGCCATTTTGGTATTTTAGTCTGCTCGGAGGTATTACGCTTTTTATCTATGCTTTTTCAAAAAAGGATCTGGTAATAATGGTAGGCCAGGGTACAGGAATATTAATCTACACCAGAAATCTGTATCTTATTTACAGGAAACGGAAACTAGATTTCAAACAACAAAGCGACAATTAAATTTGTTTTTGAGAATGTGTAACCAAAACTGCAGACAAGGAAAAAGCTCTTATTATGTTCGAAAATTTTGAAAAAAGAACTTTCGATATTCCTGATAGTGGTTTTGGTGCTGCATCAATAAATGCTCGCGTGGGTGGGAAAGGCCCCCCCCTGCTACTTATACATGGAAATCCTTTAACTCATGTCTCCTGGCATAAGGTTGTTCCTTTTCTTGAGAAACATTTCTCAATTATATGTGTTGACCTTAGGGGTTACGGCGACTCTATTGGCCCAGAAGATGGGGGACCGGAAAGTATAAATTATTCTTTTAGAGCTATGGCCATAGATTTAATAAAAGTAATGGAGGTATTAGGCCACCATACTTTCTACGTAGCCGGCCATGACCGAGGAGCTCGAACCGCACATCGCATGGCCCTAGATCACAAAGAAATCGTAAAAAAATGTGCACTAATCGATATTCTGCCTAGCCATTATATTTGGAACAACACGTCCGCAGAGTGGGCTGACTCCTCTTGGCATTGGGTATTTATGATACAACCATATGATATGCCGGAAAGAATGATGGCTGCTGTACCTCCAGAATACTTCATAGAGAAAAAGATCTCAAAGCCAGGTAAAGGCCTCAAACCATTCTCGCCCGAAGCACTGAAGGAATATATTCGCTGCTTTAATTGGAAAACTATCCGCGGGTCATGCGAGGATTATAGAGCGTGCGCAACTTCAGATTTCACAATGGATACCGAGGACTTTCAAAACCATAATCATATTGATTGTCCTTCGTTAATTATTTGGGGAAAAGACAGCCATACCGGAAAGGTCTATGGAGACTTACTCAAAATTTGGNGCGATTATGTATCGGCCGAACTAATTGGGGGGGAAATCGATTGTGGGCATTATGTTATAGAGGAGTGCCCGAAAGAAACGGCGGATTGGCTGGTAAGGCACTTCACCGAATAGAAAAGCCACCGTCAACGGTCATAACTGTTCCGGTTACAAAATTAGATGCATCTGACGCCAGTAAAAGTAGAACCCCATCAAGATCTTGCACTTGGCCCAACCGCCGTTGGGGAACAGAGTTGATCAATGCTTCGCCTGGTGGAGATTTGAAAAAATCACTATTCATAGGGGTTTCAATATAGCCCGGCGCAATAGCGTTAACGCGGATATTGTATCGCGCCAGTTCCAGAGCCATTGTAGCTGTCAATTGGTTAAGGCCACCCTTTGATGCACAATATGTCGTAAGCGTGCCAATAGGCCGCGTGCCCAGGACTGATGATATATTAATTATAGAGCCGCTTTTCTTCTCAACCATTCTTCTAGCAACGGCCTGAGCACAAAAGAAGCATCCCTTCAGGTTAGTATCTAGAACTCTGTCGTACTCGCTCTCCTCAACATCAAGAAATGGTTTATTGATCGCAAGGCCTGCATTATTAATTAAAATGTCAGGTATAGCCCATTTACTCTCTACTTCAGCTACACCCTGGGTTATACTTTCTTGATCTAAAACATCCATCTCAACAACCATTACCTCTGAGCCGCATTCTTCAAGTTTATTTTTCAGCTCCTCAAGTTTTGGCACTTGCCTAGCAGCCAGAGCGACTTTTGCACCGTTAGCTGCCACTAGAGTTGCGAATTGTTTCCCTAAACCTTGTGAGGCACCAGTTATAATGGCAATTTTATCTTTCAAAGAATTTGTGCTTAACAAGTCATACTCCTAGAGCCGCAAAATAGCAGTAAATTATCTATTTAAATTCTCCAATAGCACCGCCATACCCTGGCCTGCTCCCATACACATACTGACTACAGCATATTGCTGATCTGTATCAATTAAGTGATGCATTGCTGTCAGAACCATACGAACCCCAGTAGCGCCTGGGGGATGACCTATTGAAATTCCTCCGCCATATTGATTGGTCACCGATCTACTCACTCCTAATTCCCTCTCGGCATGCAAATTAACCACGGCGAAAGCCTCATTTATNTCATAGTAATCTATATCCGAGGATTTCAAGCCCCNTTTTTCCCAAAGCGCTTTTATTGCCGGCACTGGTCCACATCCCATAATTCTTGGTGGAACTCCAACGATAGTCCAGTCCACTAACTTAACTATCGGTTTAACTTCTTTCCTTTCAAAAGCTTCTCGATCGCCAATAACCACAAATGCCGCGCCATCCGTTACGCCACTGGAATTACCTGGAGTGATCCGCCCTTCTTTGCGAAATACTGGTTTAAGCTTTGCTAATTTTTCGATAGTAATATCGGGTCTTGGAAATTCGTCATCTGCCATTAAACGCGTATTTTTTCGGCCTTCAGCCACTTCTATTGGCGCTATTTGTTTTGCCAAGAATCCTGATTNCATAGCCACCNCAGCCCTTTGCTGGCTCATTTCTCCCCATTTATCCATATCTTCTCTGAGATATTGAAAGTCATCCGCCAAATTTTCGCCAGTAACCCCCATTAGACCGTGACCAAACGGGTCGTTATAAGCCCACTCTACGGAGTCTTCAAATGGTTGAGCACCTCTTATAGCCCCCCAGCGCATTTTTTGATTAACAAACCCGCCACGCGAGAAGTTTTCGCCTCCTCCTGCCAGCGCGATTTTGCTATGCCCAGTCATTATTTGTTGAGCCGCCGTAATAATCGCTTGTGTACCAGATCCGCAAGCTCGATTTACCTGCAGGGCACAACTTTCCTCTGGCATCCCCACGTTTAAGGCGGCTACTCTCCCAGTGTAAAAACCATCTGGATCGACAGGCAAAACATTCCCCCAAACGAGGTGATCCACGTCGTTGGGCTCTACTTTGGCGTCCATCAATGCAGCATGAGCAGCGTGTGTTGCAAGTTGAGACAATGGGGTGTCTCTAAGTGATTTTCCAAAGTCTCCAAAAGGCGTTCTTTTGCCCCCACCAATTACTATTTCTTGGCTCATCGTTTAAACTCCATAAAGCGCGCGGGAAATATCTGTTTTGTATGATAAGCTATATCCGCAATTTTTTNCTGCCGGCTGTTGNAAAAANTTGATNNAANTNAAAAAGGTTATTCTCCTTNAACNCATAAAAATTTATACTAGTTTTATTTGTAACTGGTAAACCTTTTTAAGGAATTTGTCTTGTCCGCTTCATTAAAACAAATTTCTTCACTTCTAAATGGTTTTTCGACAGAAGTGACGCCAACTTCCGCAAGCAAAGTCGACAACTTTCAAGAGCATCTATCACTTGGGACATCCATAAATGTAACATTTCTTGCAGGATCTAATTTAAGAGATACTGTACAGGTCTGCAAAAGGTTAAATGAAGAAGGATTTAATCCCGTTCCGCACATTGTTGCTCGAAACTTTGAAAACACCAAGGCTTTAGAGATATTTTTAGATCTATTAGTCTCAACAGCTAACGTATGTGAAGTACTAGTGATCGCAGGAGGTATTTCACGACCACTCGGCCCGTTTTCTGACAGCCTACAAATCCTTAATTCGGGCTTATTGGAGAAATACCAAATAAGAAAAGTTGGCGTAGCAGGTCATCCAGAGGGATCACCAGATATCAGCAAGGATAAGTTAGCCAACGCTATCAATGACAA
>FUFK010048686.1_pt1 | contig 10143 bp, 10 predicted proteins | sample 1021851 | NCBI WGS metagenome assembly FUFK01 (sample SAMEA51879418, study PRJEB19060) | metagenome
TTTCAGCCCTGAGCCGGTAGATTTAAACCTCTTGCTCGCGCCACTATGTACTTTTAGTTTACTCATAATCAGTTTTTCTTGTTAGGTGCCATCATCATGACTAATTGTCTTCCTTCAAGTGTAGGAAATTGTTCAACACTTGCCATATTTTCTAGATCTGACTCTACCCTCTTTAAAAGTTCCATTCCTATTTGCTGGTGCGCCATCTCTCGGCCTCTAAATCTTAATGTAATCTTAGCTTTGTCTCCGTTTTCTATAAAAGTTTTAATTTTGTTAACTTTAATTTCATAATCATTCTTTTCTGTTACGGGCCTGAATTTTATTTCTTTTATTTGACTGTCTCTTTTGTTTCTTTTTTGAAGCAGCTTTTTGTTTTTTTGCGTCAAAAACATGTTTTCCATGATTTAACAAACGACAAACCAAAGGGTCACCTTCTTTCGCCATTTGAACTAAATCTAAGCTTGCTTGTTCTGCTGTCGCTAAAGCTTCATTTAAACTTACAATTCCTAATTGTTCTCCCGACTCGCTAATGAGTCTAATTTTATCTGCTCTAATTTCGCCATTTATTGGCAAACGTTTCTCAGACTTTTTGAAAGATTTTCTCTGGGCTATGTGATTCTCCTATTTACTATTTTTTCTCATACACTGTTTGCTGAAGCATTTGGATTAAACTATCAATAGACATTTCTCCAAGGTCTTCTCCGCCTCTAGCACGAACAGCAATGGTGTTGTTTTCCATCTCCCTGTTTCCCGCTATCAAAAGAAAAGGTGTCTTCTGTAAAGAGTGGTCGCGAATTTTATAAGTGATTTTCTCATTCCTCAAGTCCGAATGAGCTCTAAAACCATTTTTTTTCAATAAATTAGTCAAATTTTGACAATAATCAGCCTGTTTATCAGTAATATTTAAAATTTCTGCTTGAATTGGAGATAACCATACTGGTAATGCTCCACCATAGTGTTCTATAAGAACACCGATGAATCTTTCAAATGAACCTAGTACAGCTCTATGTATCATCACTGGATAATAGCGTTCGCTATCAGATCCCACAAACTTAGCATCAAGCCTTTCAGGAAGAATGAAATCAGCCTGAAAAGTTCCGCATTGCCAGTCTCTTCCTAAAGCATCGATAAGAACAAAATCAAGTTTAGGACCGTAAAATGCACCATCACCTTCAACCACCTCATATGGAAGATTTAGATTTTTTATAGCATTTTCTAAAGCAAGCTCAGCTTTATCCCAAACTTCATCTGATCCTGCCCTTACCTCTGGTCGTGTTGATAACTTGATCTCAAAATTATCAAATCCCAAAGTTGAGTAAATATCTGACAAGAGTTCGATAAAGAGTTTTGTCTCTCCTTGGATTTGATCTTCTGTACAAAATATATGACCGTCATCTTGAGTAAAACCTCTAACTCTCATCAAACCATGTAAAGTTCCCGAAGCTTCATATCTATGACAAGAACCAAATTCGGACAATCGAATTGGTAGATCCCTGTAAGATCTCAGTCCTTGGTTGAATACTTGTACATGACAAGGGCAATTCATGGGCTTAAGGGCATTTATTCTTTTTTCATTTGCATGGTCTTCATCGATTTCTGTAATGAACATGTTCTCTCTATATTTATCCCAGTGTCCTGACGCTTCCCATAACTTCCTATCTACTATTTGAGGAGTATTGATTTCTTGATAACCATACTCATCTTGTTTTGCTTTGATGAAATCTTTCAAAGCCGAATAGATAGCCCACCCTTTTGGGTGCCAGAAAACCATCCCAGGAGCTTCTTCCTGAAAATGGAATAAGTCTAGTTGTCTTCCAAGTTTACGGTGATCTCTTTTTTCTGCCTCTTCCTGTTGAGAAATATAATTTTCTAGATCTTTATTTTGAGGCCACGCAGTTCCATAAACTCTTTGAAGCATCTCATTTTTTGAATCTCCCTTCCAATACGCCCCAGAAACCTTCATTAGTTTGAAAGCCTTTAGGTGTCTCATATTTGTTACATGAGGCCCACGGCACATATCTATGTATTCTTCATGATGATAAAGAGCAATGATTTCATTTTCAGGAATTTCTTCAGCAAGATTAACCTTGTAAGGCTCATTTCTTTTCTTGAAGGTATCTATAGCTTTCTTTTTAGAGACTACTTCCCTTACAACATCGTATTTTGTTTTAGCTAGTTTTTTCATTCTAGCTTCGATCTTCTTTAAATCCTCATCTGTTAGTGATCTTTCAAGCTTGATATCGTAATAAAAACCATCCTTGATGACAGGACCTATAGCCATTTGAGCATCTGGATAAATTTGTTTTAAAGCATGAGCAAAAAGATGTGCACAAGAATGCCTAACTATCTCAAGTCCTTCATTGTCCTCGATAGTAACAATTTGTAACTTACAATCCTCTGTAATTGTTTCAGAGGCATCAACTAACTTCCCGTTTATTTTTCCAGCAACAGTCGCTTTTGCTAAGCCTGAACCAATATCTCTTGCAACCTCATCTATGGAAATAGGTTGATCGTAACTTCTTTTAGAATTATCAGGGAGAGTAATTTGAGGCATATTCAGTGGTGTCCCATACCAAAGGGCACATGTGTTAAAAACTATATTCTAATTTAAATTTCAATTTAAGGCGATAAGAGAGTCTTTTTCCAATCTTTTTTTTCTTTTGTATAGAGATATCTTTTGTGAAGCCTATTCCTTTGATCTATCCAAAATTCAATGGAGTCAGGAGTTAGGATAAAACCTCCCCACCTAGCAGGTCTTTGAATCTCTTTGTTTAAATTTTCCTCTTCAAAAGCCTTGGATCTTTCTACCAGATCTTCATAGGAAGATATCTCTTTACTTTGAAAAGAAACAGATGCAGAGATTTGAGAACCTCTTGGTCGGGATAAAAAGTATGCATCATTTTCCTCATTAGTCACTTTAGAACAAGTGCCCTCAATCCTAATCTGTTTATTGGTTTTAGCCCACCAAAAATTAAGTGCTACATATGGAGATTTAGATATTTGTTCTCCCTTATTTCCCTCATAATCTGTAAAGAATACAAAACCTTCATTAGAAATTCTCTTTAAAAGAACCATTCTAGATGTGGGCCTTCCTTCGGAATTTAGAGAAGCCAAATTCATGGCATGAGGTAATGCTACTGAGTTCTCTTCAGCTTCTTTTATCCATTCATAAGCTTTTAAGATAGGATCATCTAAATCCTTTGATGCTTCAAATAATTCCATTTATTTTTTTGAGGAAACCCAATAATCAAGACTCATATACTTTCCTCCACCTAAAGATAACAACACAAACAACATCAAACCATAAATCGAGGCAAACTCAATACCATTAGCTTCATGCGGCCATCCGTTTTCAAAATGAACAAGATATCCGGCAAAAAACATTACTACAAGAAGGGGTAATGAGACCCACCTTACAAAAAGACCCACTAATAGCAATGCACCTCCTCCAGACTCAATAATTATGACTAACCAAGAAGCTAAATCTGGTAATGGAACCCCGAGAGCTCCGAGGTACCCTGAAAATTTTTCTAAATTTTCTATTTTTTCAACACCAGCAAACCAAAATACAAAGAAAAGGTACACTCTTATTAAAAATAAAGGTACAAAGTCTAATACTGAAAGTTTTTTTAAAAAANCATCAAAACTNAATATAAATCTCATTTTAGACCTTCCTAACTATAACGCTTCCTACAGAATAACCTGCACCAAAAGAACTTATTACACCCTTCTCATCAGATTTAAAATCATCTTTATACTGATGAAATGCAATTATAGAGCCAGCAGAGCTAGTATTTGCATAGTCATTTAGAATGATTGGCATTTCATTTTCATCTGGATCTCTTCCAAGAAGTTTCTTAGCTATAAGTAGATTCATGCTTAAATTTGCTTGATGAAGCCAAAGTCTTTTAATTTCGCTAATTTCCAAGTTCAGCTCATTTAAATGATCGCTTATGTGCATTTGTACTATGGGAACAACTTCTTTGAAGACGCTCCTCCCTTTTTGAATGAATAGTTTGTCTGATGAGTTTGGATCAGAGTCCTCTGGAGAATTAAGAAATCCAAAGTTATTTCTTATATTATTAGAAAATTTAGTCTGTAGTTGAGTGCCCAGAATTTCAAAACTAAATGAGGAGCCTTGTTGGCGCTCCAATATTACTGCAGTGCATGCATCACCAAATATAAAATGAGCATCTCTATCTCGAAAATTAAGGTGGCCAGAACAAATTTCTGGATTAACAACCAATATTTTATCTGCAACTCCTGCTTTAATGTCATTGAAAGCATTTTGAATAGAGAATGTAGCAGATGAACAAGCAACATTCATGTCATATGCATATCCTTCGATGCCCAATTCCTGCTGAACCTCTATTGCAATCGCAGGGTAAGCTCTTTGTAAATTTGAACAGCCACATATCACAGCGTCAATTTCACTTGCATNAGTGTTAGCTTGATCTAAGGCTTGTTTAGATGCGGCCACAGCCATCTCAGCTAATATCGAGAGTTCATCATTTTTTCTTTCTTTAAATTTAGGACGCATTCTAGAGATATCTAAAATACCTGCCTTATCTTGAACATATCTTCTCTCTATTCCAGAAGCCTTTTTTATAAATTCAGAACTAGAGGGTACAAGCGCTTCCATTTCACCAGNTGATATGCTTTCTTGATTTTCATTATTATAAGATTCGACATAACTATTAAAGCTCTCAACCAATTCTTCATTAGTTATATATTCTTTTGGTGTAAATAAACCGGTACCTGAGATAAAAACAGACATTTACAAATAATATGTTAATTGGGCTTAATAAGCTTACTTTAATTTGTTTTTTTTCTCTATTTCTTCATAAGCCGCTTGAATTTCTATAAATTTTTCTTTAGCTTTTTCCAAAAGTTCATCTGGCAATCCCTTTGATAATAGAGTATCAGGATGAAATTCTTTTCTTTTTCTTTGATAAGTTTTTTTGATATCAGCAAAAGACATATTTTCACTTACGCCAAGAACGTTATAAGCATCTCGTAAATCCGAACCAAATTTTCTTTTNTTTATTTNAAATAAATTTGGGTCAATACCAAAAATATTTATAGCTTGAATCAGTAGTTCTTCTTCGGCCTTATCAAGATATCCATCAGCCATTGATAATTCAAAAAGAAGTTCGTAAAACATTATCAAAGCAGAAGGATTTGATGAAAGTAATGAAGCAAGCTGCTCAGCATAATCTTTGAACGAATTAGAATCATCCTTTGCATGATTAAATATTTGAATGGCAAAAAGTCTTTGATCTGAGGGAAAGTTAAATCTTTCTTTAATGAATAAATCAACTTTATCAACTTCCTCCCTAGTAACTATTCCGTCTGCCTTAGCTATTTTTGCAAAACAAGCAAAAAGTGCTGTAAAAAAAGCAGCTTGATTTTGTTGATTATTACTTGGTCTAGGTTGATTATCAGAAAGCTTTGATCCTATGATTGCACCGATGATTCCACCAATTGGACCACCCAATGTGAATCCGATCATTCCGCCTATGCCTGCTTTCCAAAAACTCATATTTTAGCTATTGTAATTAAGTTAATTTTATATAAAACTAGTTTCGGTAATAAAGGGGAGAAAATGAGTTTACCTGTTGTAAATTATTTAAAATTACCTGAAGGAGAAGATCCTTATTTGGAGGGACATAAATGCTCAAATTGTGGGTCAATATTCCTAGGTGAAAGAAATGTTTGTTCAAATTGCTTTTCTAGAGACACAATCGAAGCAGTAAAGCTCAGCAATACTGGGAAACTTTATTCATATTCCATAGTATTCAGGTCTTTTCCAGGAATAGATGTCCCTTATATCTCTGCAATAGTTGACCTAGATGGTGGGGGAACAGTTAAGGGAAATTTGATAGATTGTGAACCAGACCCAGAGAAAATAAAATTTGATATGCCGGTTGAAGTTGTATTTGATGACGCACTCGGCAGGAAAGATAAAGATGGAAATAGCTATATAAGCTATTTCTTTAAACCAATTTCTTAGAGGAGAAAAAATATGAGTGATGTATATGTTTTAGGCGTAGATATGATTAAATTTGGTAGGTTTCCAGAAAGAACGGTTCCAGATTTAGGTTCTGAGGCAGCTTTACTTGCTTTAGATGACGCAGGTTTGTCAATAGGTGACATGGAAGCATTCTATTGCGGTAACTTAGGTCAAGCCAATGCAATGGTTGGACAAAGAATTCTTCAAGAAATAGGACAAACAGGAATTCCAGTCGTGAATTGCTCAAATGCATGTGCAACAGGCGCCACTGCTTTTAGGGAAGCATGGACATCAATAAAAGCAGGATTATATGACGTGGTACTAGCGGTTGGTGTGGAGCAAATGGGTACTGGACTTTTGGGTGGTGCTGGAGGTGGTGCCGGAATACCCAAAGAAGGTCTATTGGGATCTGGAACAATGCCTGCGGTTTTTGCGGAAGCNGGTATGGAACACGCTAGACAATATGGTACAACCTTTGAGCAATTCGCTAAGATTTCTGTGAAGAATCATCATCATTCAACAATGAATCCTAAAGCACGCTATCAAATTGAGACTCCCCTAGAAGAAGTGATGAATGCTGAGATGATTTCATATCCAAATACAAAGTTGATGTGCTCAGTGAATGTTGATGGAGCAGCCGCGGCAGTTTTAGTTTCTGAAAAGAAAGCAAAAGAACTTGGAATGCAAAGAGCTGTCAGAATAAAAGCTTCAGTTATGACGAGCGATCCATATCAAGAAAGAGATCTTGTGATGCCAGATGTAAATAGCTGTACACGCAAAGCTGCAGCTGAAGCCTATGAAATGGCAGGTCTTGATTCCAAAGATATTGACTTAGTAGAACTTCATGATTGTTTTGCTACAGCTGAGATGCTGCACTACGAAAATCTGGGCCTATGTGGGGATGGTGAAGCAGGTAAACTGATAGATGAAGGTGAAGTTGAGTTGGGTGGCAGAATACCGGTCAATGTATCAGGAGGACTCCTATCTAAAGGTCACCCTCTCGGTGCAACAGGAATTGCAAATATATATGAAGTTTGTACTCACTTAAGAGGTGAAGCCGGCAAAAGGCAGGTTGAGAATGCAAAAATTGGTCTTACCCATGTCATTGGTTTAGGCAGTGCTTGTGGAATCCATATTTTAGAGAAAGTCTAAAATGTTAATAGGAGTTGTGAGCGATACGCATAACAATCTCCTTAACATTGATAAGATAATTGAGATATTCAATGAAAAAAAAGTTGAGTCAGTTATCCATACAGGGGATATAACCAAGGCGCGCTCTTTAGAAAAATTCTCAAGTCTAAACTGCGATTTTTTCGCGGTATATGGAAACAATGATAGAAATGAATTTGGATTGGACAAAGTTGCTATCGACTGTAATTTCATAATTCAAGATCCACCTATGACTTTAGATAGGTATGATAGAAAAATAGCTGTTTTTCATGAACCCGAGCCTATCAGTGAATTTTTAGCAGAGGATAATGAGGTAGACATCATTCTACACGGACACACTCATAGATACAGAGAAGAGTACATTAACAAGACTCTACTTTTTAATCCGGGTGAATCAGCTGGTATGTTGAAGGGCAAAAATGCTGTTGGATTAATTGACCTTAAAAATTTAATAGCTAAAAGAATCTTTTTTTAATCTGAAATACTATAAAACTAAGCAAAATACTCACGGGCAAAGTAAGAATTAAAGGCCGCAAGGGTCTCAATGAGAAATTTCTTTCAAAAATAAAATTAAATAAAAAGGTGTAAATTGATGGGGCTAAATTTTGGTCNGATATACTTATTTGGGATGGTGTGAGTAATAGCGTTGATACAAGAAAAAATATATGCAAATAATACTTTTCGAGATACCGAGAAATCATATGGGCAACAACAATAGAACAACATATATATATTAACCAATACATGCTATTTAAGGATTTCTATTATTTCTTTTTTCAATAACTTTTTCCTCCAAGGAGTTATCTCTCTAAAAGCTGGATCTGCACCCTCGAGCAATGCTATCCTCAATAAATCTTTCTGAGCTTTCTTAGAGAAAAATAATGTAGGATTTATCCTTTCTTGCTTTGCTATCTCATTTACCTTTAGGTTCAATTTATATAAAAGTTCATTTTCTTGTTCCCTCGGAATAGACCTTCTTATATTATTTTCTGACATTTGATTTTCAAATGTATTGCTAACAAGTTTTTGAATATCTTCATCATGCCAATAGTTCTTACCAGAACTCCTTAGAAGTTCTTTTTGCTCAAGATAGAGAGGAATTAAATATTCAACATCAAGGGCAGCATACTTCAATTGATCATCAGAAAGAGGNCGTTTGAGCCAATTAGATCTTGTCTCTTTTTTATTGAGTATTATGCCTAATTTCTTTTCTACCAATCCCTGATANCTTATNGAGTACTCATTTTCTAGGAACGAATTAGCCAATTGCGTATCGAAAATATTTTCCATCTTTTGGTTTGACCAAGAAAAAATTGCCTCTAAATCTTCTTTACACGAATGAAGAATTTTAAGGACATCTTTTGAGAAAAGAAAATTTGCTGCATTTTTTGGTTCTTTGATTTGTACTGTGTCAATAAGATAGATTTCCTCTCCGTCATTCACCTGCATGAGAGCAAGTTTCATATTATCTTTTGATGTTCTCCTGAATTCAGTATCTATGGCAACATATGGTTTNTCGATTAACTCGTCATTGAGAAAAGCCAAATCTTCTATGTTTTCAATAAAAGTATACAAGAGGTCTAGTTTTTTGAGAGGTTTTGCTGGTGGACTATATCAATGACACTTTCCTCAGGTGAGAATCCTGATACGACTTTTTTTAGAATATCAATCAGCATTAATACATCTCCATTTTCTTCAGCTTTTTTCAATGATTCTAAATGTTCTTCCAATTCTACTGAAGATATTGAAATCTCTTCAGCTCGTAGTATTTGCTTATGATCAGTTTCGCCAACGTTGTCACCAATCAACAACTCCTCATATAGCTTCTCACCAGGTCTTAATCCGGTGAATACAATTTCAATATCGCCATTAGGATTTTTTTCATCTTTAACTTCCATCCCGCTGAGATTAATTAGTCTCTTAGCTAATTCATAGATTTCTACAGGTTCCCCCATATCCAATACAAAAACATCACCTCCCTGTCCCATAGCTCCTGCTTGAATAACCAACTGAGCTGCTTCAGGTATAGACATGAAATAACGAGTTACCTCCTTATGAGTAACAGTAACAGGACCGCCATTCTTTATTTGTTGTTGAAAAAGGGGTATTGCTGAACCTGATGATCCTATTACATTTCCAAAACGAACCATGGTCATCCTTGTTTTACAGTCAACTGCAAGAGATTGAAGTATCAGTTCTGCAAATCTTTTTGTTGCCCCCATTATATTAGTCGGTCTTACAGCCTTGTCTGTAGAGACTAATACAAAGGTATCGACATTAGACTCAATTGCTGCTTGGGCACATGACATCGTTCCAAATATATTGTTTTGAACAGCTTCGAAGGGATTTTCTTCAACTAATGGAACATGCTTATAGGCCGCAGCATGATAAATTGTATCAACACAAAAAGCATTACATACCTCCATTATTCTCTTTTTGTTTTTTACACTTGCGAGTATTGAAAAGACTGCGGGCTTTTCAGAGTAAGTTTCAATTTCATTTTTAATTGAGTATAAAGCATATTCATTTGAGTCAAGAAGAATGATCTTGGAGGCACCATTTTTGACTGATTGCCTAGATATTTCTGAACCAATTGAACCTCCCGCACCAGTAATCAATACTACTTTATCTTTGATATTTTCATTAATTAAGTTGTGCTTTGCCTCAACCTCATATCTGCCTAGTAAATCTGTGATATCGACCTCTTTTAATTCGGAAACCGAAATTTTTCCTTGTGCTAATTCAGCTAAACCTGGGAGAATTCTTACTCTCAGCGAATAATCTTCAATTTGCTTTAATAATGATCTCAAAGTTGATTTTGATGCAGATGGCATTGCAATAAGCACTTCATCTATCTTCCCTCTTTGAGCCAGTTTCTTTAATTTATCAGGATGGAGAACTTTAATTCCGCCTAAGTAAGTACCCTGAAGTGACTGATTATTGTCAACAAATACAGTTGG
>FUFK010072055.1_pt1 | contig 10143 bp, 11 predicted proteins | sample 1021851 | NCBI WGS metagenome assembly FUFK01 (sample SAMEA51879418, study PRJEB19060) | metagenome
TTTGGGTGCGCAGAATTTCTTTAAAAATTTAATAGGTGGTTTATTAATTATTGGTGAAAAAAGATTCAAACAAGGAGACTGGATAAATGTCGAGGGTGTTGCCGAAGGGTCAGTAGAAAAAATAGACTTTAGATCAACATTAATTAGAAGGTTTGATCAAGCACCAGTATTTGTACCTAATTCAGTTTTAAGTGATTCAGAAATAATTAATTTCTCGGAAATGCCCTTTAGAAGAATTATGTTTAATGTTGGCCTCATTTATCAAACTACGCCAGAAACAATATTAGCAATTAGAAAAGATATTGAATCCTATGTAGCTGCAAATGATGATTTAGCTAATGCTNATGAGGCAACAACAACAATTAGAGTTACTCAATTCAATGACTCAAGTATAGATATGCTTGTTTATTGCTTTACAAGATCNACAAAGTGGCATGATTTNTGTATTGCAAGAGAAAATCTAATACTTGAAATCATGAAAATTGTTAAGAAAAATGGTTCAGATTTTGCTTATCCAACAAGCACAATACATTTAGAAAAAGAATAATTTTAAACAGATTTAGAGCTATATCTATTTATAGGAATATGTTTCAATGGGATTAGTTTAATATTGTATTCTTGTCTTAAATTACGAAGTTTCGTATTGAGCATTTCTTCTGAAATATCATGGTAATTCCACTTCTTCTTCATATTTAAGCAACGTAAAAATACGCGAAATTTGACAGGGATAAGAGACATATATATTTTAAAAATTCCCCAATAGCCACCATGTTTTTGCACAATATTACCTATAACTTCTTTGTATTCTGGATCTTTATAGAAATTAATTATTTTTCCCCAATTAAATTTCATGCCCCAGATAACATAGGTGTCGAGAACCGATTCTTCTTCTATAGATGTACCCAAGCCAAATAATACATGTGTGTAATCATGTTCTTTGAAGATATATGCATTTGGATTATCTTTTTCAGCAAGATCTCTAAATTGTGTGTTTATAGAATAAAATTCTTCTAATCCTTCTCTAAGTGTTTGTTCAGAATTTTGCTTTTGAAAATTGTACATCTATAGATTGTAACAAAAAGGTGGAGCGACTGACGAGATTCGAACTCGTACCAAAAGCTTGGAAGGCTTTTGTGCTAGCCATTAACACCACAGTCGCAAGGAAGTTTATTATAGAGCTAAACTTTAATTATAGAAATAAATAAATTGAAGGTTTTTCGCAAAAAGCACTAGACTTAAGAGCTTTAGCGTACATGCCCGAATTGTTAGAGTTTATCCATTCTAAGAGAAATTCTTCTCGATATTCTTCTGATTGCCATATATTGACCCATAGAAAACTGTTGTTTTCGAGATTTGATATACCAGTCCAAACTTGTACATCATTTTCCTTTAAATATTCTAAGTAAGGCGCTAAATCATCCAAAAGCAATTCCTCATTAACTTTAGAATTACAATTGGATAATTCCATATATGAAGCCCCTAGTAATAAGTCTGCTTTTAGTGGGGTTAATTCATTTATTTGAGTGTAGGTTTGTTTGCAACCATCAATTTGATCACCTTGCTCAGTAAGCTCGGAAAATTGATAAAAATTTAAAGAATCACTAGTTTTTTTATAGGTTGAATCGACGTTTTCTATCGGCGTAGTGCAATTGTACAAATTCATATTAAATACCTTTTTTTGAAAAAAATAAGAATCAGTAATTATTTCTGTATTTTGTACTTCTTCATTATCAGAACAGCTAATGAGAAAAACAATTGATATGAGTTTTAAAAAAATTCTCGACATGGTTTAATTATGACATCGTACATAAACATAAAGAAATTGAAAAGATTAGCATTAGTACTTGGAAATCAACTCTTTCCAATTGATCAACAAAATATAGATAAGAGCACTACAATTTTCATGTGTGAAGATCATGGTCTCTGCACTTATGAGAAACATCACAAGTCAAAGATAGCTCTTTTTTTTATGGCAATGCGTTCGTATAGAGATCAACTTACAGAAACGGGCTATAAAGTTAAATATATCGATTGCAATCAAGACTTTAAAATCCCATACATCAATAAGCTTGAAAATTTTATAAAATCTGGTGGCTATACCGAAATTGAATTTTATGAAATAGAAGACAAAAATTTTGAAAAAGAGATATTTATCTTGATCAAAAAATTAAATCTTAAATATCACGAACAAAAATCTTTAATGTTTATGGATAACAGAGAATCATTTAAAAATTTTTGTGCTGAAAAAAAATTCTTACTTCAAGCAAATTATTACAAGAAAAATAGGAAAGAATTTAATTTCTTAGTCGAAGATAACAAACCTGTTGGCGGAAAATGGTCGTTTGACGAGATGAATAGACTTAAGGTTCCGAAAGAATACACAATTCCGCAATTACCAAATCTTCCAGAACATCCTGAGAAAGAACAAATCTATAAATTTATAGAAGATAATTTTAACGATCATCCAGGAAAACTGAACGTCTTTACACCTTACACAACAACACAAGCTTTAAATTGGTTAGTGGTTTTTTTCAAAGAAAGGTTTAGTGATTTTGGTCCATATGAAGATGCAATTGTAGAAGATCAACATTTTCTATTACATTCTGTTTTAAGTAGCTCTTTAAATATTGGAATACTTACTCCAGAGCTTGTTATAAACAAAGCTAATCAATTTGCGGATAAAAATGATGTTCCTCTTAACAGTCTGGAAGGATTTTTAAGACAGATACTTGGTTGGAGAGAGTTTATTCGTGGTGTGTATCAAAATTATTCTGAAAAAATGGAATCAAAAAATTATTGGGGCCATAAAAGGAAAATGACAGATGCTTGGTATGAAGGAACTACAGGCATACCACCATTAGATGATGCCATAAAAGGTGCACAAGATTATGGCTATACGCACCATATAAACCGCTTGATGATTTTATCTAATGTTATGAATATGTGTGAAATAGATCCAGATGAAATTTATAAATGGTTTATGGAAATGTTTATTGATTCCTCAGAGTGGGTTATGGTACCGAACGTTTATGGAATGGGCACGTTTGCTGATGGAGGCACGTTTGCAACAAAACCATACATTTGTGGATCTAGTTATATGTTAAGAATGTCCAATTTTAAAAAGGGTGATTGGTGTGAAATAGTAGATGGTTTGTATTGGAATTTTATTGAAAAAAATAGAGATTTTTTCGCGTCAAATCCTCGACTAGGCTTAATGGTTAGGTCTTTAGAAAAAATGAATAAAGATAGAAAAGATGTTATATATAAAGCTGCGCACGAATTTATAGACAAACACACCTATGTTTAGACCGGAAGACAAAGCTATGCAAATAACCTATTCAGTGGGAATGCTCCTTGTTATATTGTTAAGTATTATTGGGTTTATATTTCTAATCTTTTTAGTCTTTAGCTAATTTAAGATATTTAGAAAAATCGTTATCATCAACATTTCCTCCTGAAATTGTAACTAAGACTTTCTTACCTTCACATTCAATTTTACCTGATAAGATAGCAGCTAAACTTACACAACCACTTGGTTCAGCTATAACATTTAAATTATCGTATAAATATTTCATTGCAAAACAAACTTCTTGATCAGTGACGGCTATTCCTGCTGTACAGTTCTTTAAATTAATGGGAAACGTAATTTCACCAGGTATTTCCACCTCTAACGCATCGCATATTGTTTTTTGATGATTCTTGAGTCTTGTTCTTGTCTTATTCCTCAGAGATATTTCAGTATCATTGCAAGTTGCAGGTTCAACTGGATAAATTTCAACATCAGGAAAATAATGCTTAAAGGCTATGCTTGTTCCAGCAACAAGCCCTCCTCCTGATGTACAGGAAAGAACTATGTTTGGAGTTATGTCATTTTGGATGAAATATTCACATGCTTCTAAACCGAAACTCCCCTGGCCTGAGATAATATCTTCATTATCAAATGGTTTCACCAACGGATATTGTTTTTCATCTGCAATCTTTAATGCAATTTCTTCCCGGCTCTCTATATGTCTTTTGTATAGTACTACTTCAGCTCCATTAGCTAACGTTTTGTCGATCTTGTTTTGAGGAGCATCTTCTGGCATCACTATAATTGCGTGCATATCAAAGATTTGTGCCGCTTTAGAGACTCCTTGTGCATGATTACCTGAAGAATAAGCTACAACACCATTAATATTATTTTCTTTTAATTTACTTAGTGCTGATAAGGCTCCTCTTATTTTGAACGAGCCTGTAACTTGTTCAACTTCATTTTTTAAGTAGAAAGAAGCATTGAAGTCTTGATTTAACTTTTCTGAAATAAGTATAGGGGTTTTATTTATAAAGTCTTTAATTCGCAAATAGCTGTTTTGAAGTTTAGTGATATTTACCATGAGTAATATTTTCATATAATAAGCTCATGAATTCAAAACAAGCATTACAAACTTTTGGTAGGTCAGGAAATCCTATGTTTTCTGAAAAGACTTTTTCAGAAACTATCATAGATGTAAATATTGAGAGAATGACTCTTCAAGGCACAGTCAATAAGGTTGGTATGAGCTTATTGCTAGTATTATTAACTGCTTCCTATACATGGTCTATGTACTTTTCAAATGGTCCAACATCAGTAGCACCTTACATGATTGGTGGTTCTATTACAGGTCTAATATTTGCTTTAATCACAATTTTTAAAAGAACATGGGCGCCAGTTACAGCTCCAATCTATGCTTTAGCAAAAGGTTTTGCGCTTGGAGGTATTTCTGCAATGTATGAATCACAGTTTGGTGGTATTACCATGCAAGCTGTGACATTAACTTTCGCTACAATGTTTGGATTACTTTTTGCATATAAAACAGGAATCATAAAACCTGATAAAAACTTCATGTTAATGGTGTTTGCTGGAACATTCGCTATTTTTGCTGTGTATCTTGTTAACTTCATCATGATGTTTTTCGGTGCTTCAATTGGCTTCATTCACGATAATGGACTCTTTGGTATTGGCTTTTCATTATTAGTGGTTTGTATAGCAGCATTAAATCTTGTTTTAGACTTTGATTATATTGAGCAAGGTGCAGAACAAGGTGCACCAAAATACCTCGAGTGGTATGGAGCTTTTTCTTTGATGGTCACCTTAATTTGGCTGTATCTAGAAATATTGAGATTGTTACAAAAACTAAGAAGCCGGTAATGGACGGTGTTCTTCTTGTAATACTAATCTGCCTGTTGGGTGGTAGTTATTTGCTGTTTAATGTTAGAGCAAATAAGAAACAAACCAACAGGAAAGATCGTATTAAGTGGAGGCACAAATAAAAATCTCAGACCACTATTGAAAATCTGAAATTCTGGCACACTTTTCATATGCACAGCTTACTTTTTCCCACCTATTCGTATATTCAACACCATCCCATGACCAAGTTGTAATGTAAGACTTTTTATCGCCCATAAAATTTGGTTTATGACTCCACTTGGCACCAATGTACTGATCTAATGCATGATTGAGTATTTCAACATGAACCAAACCATCCTTAACTTCATAGGACGTATAGTTAAAATACTTCGTACCATCTGAACCCATCCAATTTACAGAGGCAAAACCCTCACTTGCAACCATACGACCATTTGCATTTTCAACTTTTTCACCGTTTATAAAAGCTTCTACTATTTGCCATGAGCCATCCATATCACCATCTTTAACAGAATGTGTAAATGCACTAAAAGATGTAAATAAGATTAATAAAATAAGTTTTTTCATCATAATTAACTCCCAATTATGATTTAAACATATTTTTTATAGTGGAGCGACCATCGAGAATCGAACTCGAATCTAAGCCTTGGCAAGGCCTCGTAATAGCCGTTATACTATGGTCGCTTACGAGCTTGATAATATACAACCTTTTAGTTTTCTTGTCTAAATTAAAGTCCATGTACATGATAAAATAAGCCATGAGATTTTTAATTCTTTACCTAATAGCTAATATAAGTTTTGCAGAAATCGTCTATAAGCTAGGCATTGGGTCTTGTGTTGATCAAGATTATCCAACCCCGGCATGGGCCTCTTTAGAAAAAGAATCAATTAATTCATTCTTTTTTCTTGGTGATAATATTTACGGCGATGTTCCTAGTGGAAGACTAGACAACGTCATACTATCTTATGAAAAGTTAAATAATCAAATGCCTTCATGGTTAAAAAATACTGAAAAACTTGTGATATGGGATGATCATGATTATGGACTAAATGATGCTGGAGCAAATTACATTTATAAAGCAGAATCACAACAAATTTATAACGATGCTTGGAATATCGATCAAAACGATCCGAGAAGATCTAGAGAGGGTATATATTTTAGTGAATTAAAAGATATTGCGGGCAAAAAAATATTGATTGTAGGTTTAGATACACGTTACTTCAGAAGCAATCTAATTAAAATTGGAAATTCTTATAAACCCCACAGAAATTCCAAAACGACTATTCTAGGGCCAATTCAATGGCAATGGTTAAAGAAAGAACTGTCTCGAGAACATGATATTTTAATTCTCGCTTCATCTATACAAGTATTAGCGACAGAACATCGATTCGAAAAATGGTCCAACATACCTCATGAAAGGGATAAGTTGCTTGCATTACTAAACAAACTTTCCTCAAAAGTGTTAATCATAAGTGGTGATAGGCATAGGTCTGGTTTCTATAAATTAGATAATATTTATGAATTTACCTCTTCATCATTAAATAGAGGAATATTTCCATCTTATGAAAGTGATTCTTTACTCCTAGGTAAAACTTACACTCAAAACAACTATGGGATAGTACAGTTACATGAAAATTCACTTAACCTTTTTATCAAAGATGAAAATATGAATATTCTTGAATCACTTGAAATACCCCTTAAATAGTTAGTTATTAAGTGGTGTTAACAGTATAATAAAGACCTTATGAGCAAACCAACAAGAGAACAAGCAGAAAAAGCAGTAAAGACTTTAATTGAATGGGCTGGTGACGACCCTACCAGAGAAGGTTTGGTTGAGACACCTAAGCGTGTAGCTAAAGCGTATGAACAATTCTTCGAAGGTTATGATCTAGATCCAGAAGAAATTCTAAGAAAAACTTTTGAAGAGGTTGAAGGATACGATGAGATGGTAATCGTTAAGGATATACGACTAGAATCACATTGTGAACATCATATCGTACCAATTCTTGGAAAAGCTCATATTGGTTATATACCAAACAATAGAGTTGTTGGTATAAGCAAACTTGCAAGAATAGTTGACGTATTTGGTAAAAGATTACAAACCCAAGAGACTATGACATCACAGATTGCAAATGTAATTCAAAAAGTATTAGATCCAAAAGGTGTTGCGGTCGTGATTGACGCTAGCCATCAATGTATGACTACTAGAGGAGTACATAAACCTGAATCATCAACTGTTACAAGTGCTATGAAGGGCATATTCAAAGAAAACGCTGTCACAAGAAATGAATTCTTATCGTTCGTGACATTACCAAAAAAGTAATTGTTAGCTAAAAAGCTTATTCTTGCCTCATCTTCTGACATTAGAAGGAAAATTCTAGATGATAATGGAATTTCTTACATTGCAAAGAATCATAATTTTGACGAAAAAATTCTGAAAACCGATAAGACATTATCACCAGATAATCTAAGTTTAAAGCTTGCCAGAAGTAAAGCCATGAGCTTAAGAGATGAATTCTTTAATCATATAATACTAGGTTGTGATCAAGTATGTTTATTAAAGGATAGAATTTTTAGTAAACCACTGACTGTAGATAAAGCTGTCAATAATCTATCAATACTTTCAGGCCAAACGCATCAATTGATAGGCTCATATGTATTTATAAAAAATGGTGATGTTCTATATGAGGAAACTATAACAACCAATATGACAATGAGATCACTTACAAAAACAGAAATTATAGATTATGTTGAATTAGATCAACCTTTTAAATCATGTGGATCATATATGTTTGAAAAAAATGGGTATAAACTATTTTCTGAAGTGGAAGGTAGTTTAGAAGCTATTAATGGAATGCCCATTAATTACCTTTTAGAAAACCTAAAAAAATATGTATAGAGTTACGAAAACATATGGCCATGATAGAGGATTTTCATGCGCTTTTAGACAATGGTCTTCAGGAACTGATTGCCAATATCTACATGGATACAGTCTGGGTTTCAAAGTAGTGCTTGAGTCCCCTACCCTTGATGTAAATAATTGGGTTTATGATTTTGGTAAATTCAAGTTTTTAGAAACCTGGTTGAAAGAACGCTTTGATCATACACTACTTGTAGCAAAAGATGATCCTGAACTTGATCTTATAAAATCTCTTAATAATAAAGCTGCAAAAATTATTGAAATGGATAAGATAAGTTGTGAGTATTTTGCAAAACTTACTTTTAATTACATAGAGGAAACACTAGCTGACTTAGATATAACAGTTGTATCTGTTGAAGTATCTGAACATGACAGCAACTCAGCAGGTTTTTACAGAAATTAAATGATTCATTTATATAACAGTCTTTCTAAACAAAAAGAAGAATTTATTCCAATCAATCCAGATCATATAAAATTCTATTCTTGTGGGCCCACTGTTTATAACAAAATTCATATAGGTAATGCCAGAGCATTTCTATCCGCAGATTTATTATCAAAAGTACTGAAAGGCATTTATCCGAAAGTTACTTATGTATCTAATATCACAGATATAGACGACAAAATTATAGAAGCTTCAAAGCATGAAAATTTACCAATTAAAGATTTAACAAAAAAATATTTTGAAATTTATATGGAAGATATCAGTTTAATTGGAATTAATCCTCCAGACATACAACCATTTGCTACAGATTTCATTGAGGAAATGATTGCTTACATAGACAAACTTATAGGCCTAAATAAGGCTTATGAAGCTAGTGGCAATGTATTATTTAGAGTAAATACCTTTGAAAATTATGGTTGTTTATCAGGTCGAAAAATAGAAGAACAAAAACATGGAAAACGAGTTGAAGTTGAATCGTATAAGGAAAATGAAAATGATTTTACACTTTGGAAACCATCAAGAAAAGATGAACCTGGTTGGAACTCTCCTTGGGGGTTTGGTAGACCAGGATGGCATCTAGAATGCTCAGTAATGTCAGAAATAACTCTTGATATACCATTTGATATTCATGGTGGTGGGAATGATCTTAAGTTTCCTCATCATGAAAATGAAATCGCTCAAACATGTGCATGTAACGGCTTAGATAAAGCATCAGATTTTGCTAAATACTGGTTTCATAATGGGTTTTTGAATTTAGAAAGTGAGAAGATGTCAAAATCACTTGGCAACGTAATTTACATAAAAGATTTACTTAACGATTATCAAGGTAATCATATTCGTTTGGCGTTGCTCTCGACTCAATATAGACAGCCAATACCTTGGAGTAAGAAGCTTCTAGATCAAGCAAAATCAATCTCTTCAAAGATAAATAATTTTCTAGAAAAACATGAAAATGTAAAACCTAAATTTATATCGTCTACAAAAATTGCTGAAGCCCTATTTGATGATCTCAATACACCTAGAGCTATTAGAATCATGCAAGATTTTGTGCAATCAAAAATATTTGATCCAAATGAAGTAGCTACTTATAAATATATATTTGAAGGTTCTACTCAAGACACAACTATTGATGAGGACACTGTCAAACTAATAGAAGAATTAATAGCTCAAAGGAATCAAGCTAGAAATGACGGAGATTATGCATTAGCAGACAAAATCAGAGATAAATTAAGTAAAATGAACGTGTCAATAAAAGATGTTAATGAGAAAACTGAATGGAAAATATAAGCGTTAAATTACCTGATGGTTCAATAAAACAATTACCAAAAGGTAGTACAGGTTTAGATTTGGCATTGTCTATTGGTCCAGGACTAGCAAAAGATGCGGTTGCAATTGAAATAAATAATATTCAAAAAGATCTTTCAGATACATTAGAGGATAATGCTAGTGTCTCGATAATTACTATCAAATCTAATGAAGGACTCGAAATAATGCGTCATACATTAACTGCACAAGTTTTAGCAAGTGCAATAAAAAATCTTTACCCTGACGCAAAATTAGCAATAGGGCCAACTATAGAAGATGGCTTTTATTATGATTTCCTTCCGACTAAACCA
>FUFK010067210.1_pt1 | contig 10142 bp, 20 predicted proteins | sample 1021851 | NCBI WGS metagenome assembly FUFK01 (sample SAMEA51879418, study PRJEB19060) | metagenome
TTACAANCACTAGGGTTTGGAGCTTTACTGAGGCGATTTGAGAGAGGTTTACTTAATTCAGGAAGACGNTAGAAACCTGATTAAGCGGGGGTATATGTAAGTTGGATATAGGGGGGAGCCCCGATTAACAAGGGCTCCGTCTCACCGCAATCCACACAGAGGAGCACCACTTCCNCTGTTTACCTCCCTGCAATGACCTCTCAGCGGCNCTGNGTCCANTCATAGACTTTGTTCTGCTGTACTTCGATGTCTTTAAAGCTNNTCCCTAATACAAGGGCATCTGTAGCCAAATGAGGATNATTTATAAATGCTTGTTCCATTGCGTTCCATTCTTNTCTTTGACGNTCATTNACTGCTTCTTGAGCTGATATNGCTACAGCATCAATAAACCATTTAACTCCTTGNGNNANANNATCAGCTCTATCATCATGTCTTACAGCTCCTTTCTCTTTACACATCCTGGAGAGTTGATACATNAGCATATACTCTAGTCTTTTCTCAGGAGGTTCATCAGGGTTAGATCTGTAGTCATATTCAAAAACTTTNGGNTCAACNATNAACTTATGTTGATTCATTANTGGTTCAAGAGTTTCTATTATTCTTTCTTCTTTTCTAGTGGTAGCTCTAACTTCTTCTATATCAGCNNNAAAACCTTCTTGTCTTTGATGACGTTTAAANANTTCACANATCATTCCATCNCCAAAGTTANNTTCAATTAATAATTTAGATGCCTTATATCGTTTACCAAGACGAATAATGTCGATGAGGGTACGATCAGAATATCCGTCTTTGTACGCTCTGATGTCTCTAAGGAAAATGTAGCCATTAGCTTGAGAAAGGATAGCGGCCACAGTTTCATCGGAACCTCGCCCTGAAGGGTCAACCGATACAATCGTCTCAGCGTATGGAACTGCGGCTTCGTCAATAAANAGGGGTCCATAGAAGCGATCCCCAGGTAAGCCGACAGGATTGAGTTGCGTAAGCATGTAGCGAGGATCAGCGGACCAAACATACCGTTGAGCACATTCTTCTCCGAGAGGGGTTACTATTAAGTCTCTAAATTTAAGAGGAAACTTCTCTTCATCAGATAGAGAGGTATCTAACATGAACTGCAACATAAAGTTGCTACGTCCCATAGCTGCTTCTCTTTCAATAAGATCTTTGTCTGAAAATCTTGTATCTGTTGGAGTCCAGGATTCCACTTTTTTCTTATTAATATCTTCTTCTAATTGAGGGGCTAGAAGGCCCTCGTAATTCGATAAGATCTTTGGGTATCTAGCTGGCCAAACAAAGGGCTTGTAGGCTCTCTCAGCAAGCTTTCTGTAGATGGTAAAGGTTGATTGAGGAGTGCCTAAGAATAGGATTCTAGATTCATCAGAGGGAGTCAAAATAGACTCAGCTTCAGTTACTAATTGAAGTAACTTTTCTCTCTGCATATCAGTAGCACTATTCAACGGAACCTCTACGTCATCAAACACTAGCAAGTCAGCTCTACTACCTGTCATCTGTCCAGTTATACCAACTGATTTAACAGACGGTGCTTGGTGAGGTTTAGCTGGTCCTACATCGAAAGATATACGGCTCCAGCGTTGGTCATCATTCTTGGGACCAAGATGCCCTAGCCAAGGTATATCTAAGTATTAGTTTTTGACAAAAAATTGAAAAGTTATCAGCTCTTTCTTTACTAGCTGAAACTACCATTATCTTTTTGTCAGTAGTTGTTATATAAAGTCCAAAGCACAAAGGCTGCACTNATCCAGCTTTTACCTACTCCCCTGAACGCACTTATCTGTAATCGTTTAGGACCTGTTTGTAGGTATTTAGCTATAGATAGTTGAGCCCTAGTTGGCTTTGGTAGATCAAGTTCTCTCCAGACAAGAGTTAAGAAGGCTCGAAAGTCGTCTTTAATCTTTTTGTCTAAAGTTTCTACATTATTCATTTAGGCTTTATTTCAAAATTTGATAAACCTTCTACTTCAGATTCCGTCTCAATAATTTCAACTTCTCTGTCTTCAATAAAATCAGGACATTGAGCTTCCCAATCTTTAATAGCTTNATCAACAGTTAATTTTGTTTTCCAATCTATGTACNTGAGTTTCAAGTCCATANAGGTAGCCCAGGATAAGCCAAGCAATAGGAGGNGGNCAATTTCTCATTACCCACCTGGCTATATTTTTAAACTCGCTTAACCTGAAACGGACAGCGGGTAGTTTCATTAGCTAATTGTGATAGTGAAAGCTTCTTCGTATGTNAGAGCTGAACTATCAGTTACTCTTACTCTTACTGACTCTGAACCAGCTGAAGCACTAGATCCTGTGAACTGTAGAGTTGTTCCAGAGATAGCGTAGTTGCCATTGTTTGTAGAACCAGATCCAGATACAAGACTGAATGTAAGGTTGCTAGCTGAGTCTGTTGCTACAGCAGCAAGAGTACCAACTGTAACTGGAGTAGAAGATCCGTTAGCACCAGTTGAAACNGCTGCGGCTGATAGTGTTATATCAGTTGGACCATTAGAGGTTAGGTTTTGAGTTGCTCCTCCGATTGAGGTAGCTGTTGTTGCTCTATCTCTTTCAATGCAAGCATCTAAAACTTCGAGTACATCTCTAACTGAACTGGATGTAGTGATGTTTGCTAAAGCTGTGTCAGCTGTTGAGTCGATGGCAATATGTCCATAGCCGTAACTATGAATAGTTCCAGCTCTTCTATTTGTTTGAGCTGTAAAAACTTCTGCAGTCATAATAATTTTAAATTTAAAAATTCATTTACATGTAGTGACCCTTTTGCTTGATTACAAGCTCTACAGGCAGTCACACAATTAGAGGCATTTGTTTCGCCCCCTTTCGACCTGGGGCGAATGTGGTCAATGGTTAAGTNTTCTGTTGCACCNCAATAGGTACAACGATGTTTNTCCCGAATCTTGATAAGGTCCCTCCACATTCGTTTNGCATCTGTNCTNCNNAANGTNAGAAGNTCTTNCATGAGGCTTCGGGGNGTTTCCATTGGCTCATTAATAACTAAGGTTTACTTTTTGTATTTAGATTTACCGTTACGTCCATTNCGTCTACGGTTAGTGCTTGCTTTTTCCAGGACAGTCTTTCCNCTTNTNTTATGAGANACATCTNNACCATCACCGTTNCCATAAGTNCCTTTNTNTCTNTTGGCTTTATTTAAAGCANNTCTNCGTTTTACNTGNGATGGNTTGCGATTATATTTNGCTTGTGCCCTAAGTCGGGCGGNACTTGATTTTGCCATTGNTATGTATGTCTNTTGACTTCATCAAAATCCAATTCAGGTATNAGCCCTGCAAGACCAGCCANGGGCGAGTTNTCCATTGCTACACCTGTAATATCNTTTGCTTTTAACCAATCAATCGCAGCTCTTANATCAGCTGTAGTAGCTTCTCCAGATTTAATTCNTGNGATTATTTCATTNGTCAACAANGTATGAAGTTCNTCNAAAGAATCTTCACTTGTTCTTTTTTTCATAACGCTCCTATGCTGGAGACTTAAACAGGTTCTCTTTTATAAGGGCAACTGCTTTNTCGTCTATTGTATTTTCTGTNGATTTNCTNTATGCCTCAAGGAGACTAACTACTAATTCCTTAACCGCNTTGACTCTTGAGGAAGGCAAATAATATTGGTTTNATAAGTNCNATCATGATNTTAAAATAATTCTGTAAGTTCTAAAGTTCCGCTTGTAGAAGCATCTCGTATTACTGCGATGTTTGCTCCTTCAGGAACTACTAATTCCAATCTTTCGTTTTGTGCGATGAAGTGGCTAGTCGAAGCGTTTGCTGTTTGACTAGAACCACCTATTGAATATCTAATATCAGCTGTTACCGCACGAATAGAGATTCTGGAGCAACTAGAGGTCAAAGCTGTGTTAGCACTTGAGGCTCCAGCTGCAAGTTGTCTAGCTACTCCAGGTTGTCTATTTGGTTCAACAGTACGAGCTGATTGTCTACCGTCATATAATGCCATTTTTTAATAAGCTCTAATAAGTTTTAAAAAGTAGTAAATTAAAACGGTTACACCGATAATTACTATTAAGTCTGTCATTTTTCTGGGGTAGGTATTAATGAGGTGATGGGGACAACATCAGAACAAAGGTGATAGACCCTTGAGCCTGGTAAAAAAGTGAAGCCTGATCTCATCAGCTCGGAGCATTTGAGTGCCCGCACGAGCTCGAAATCTAATCTGCATTTTCTCTTCTTGCCTTGCGGCAATATCTAAACATTGATTTATACTGTCCCGATTTAAAGGGATCATAAAATTTAGTTGAAACCCCCAATTTTCTGAGATGACGTATCCATCTTCAGATTGTGGTTGTGTGTCATTGCCCATATAAAATGGACTAAAAGTTAATGTTGATCCATTGCAGCTATAGCCATTTCCAAAGTATTGCCGAGAAGGTCCACCATTATTATTAAATTGAATGGACTGATTGGTATTATTGGAAGTCGCAGCTGCTACTGGATTTGCATTGTTATTTGTTTCTGCAACTACTGGACTACTTACTGCGAGAAGACAGAGAGTGAGGTAGTTGTAGAGTTTATTGTGTAATTTGTTGTGGTATNCCATTNNTCAACTANNCCNGCNGNTCTTGTNGTTGTTTCTAAATTCCAGGGTAATGNNGTATCTGTTACNGAAAANGTTGTAGNTGTGTCAGCTAAATTTCCAGAAGCAGTTACGTTAGAACCTGACCAGGTATTTACCTCGGCTCCGAAAATTTGTTTTTGCGAAACTTCAGTTATAGTCTGGGTTGTAGTAGTGGTGCTTGACATCGAACCGCTAGTAAATTGAGGTGTAACAACATTGGCTTTAGCTACAGCTGGTGATAAAAGGGCGAGACATATTATCCATTTTTTCATGATTTAATTTCTTCAGGTTTTTTTGCCATAGGACAAACTGGAGGCTTACTAGAACCTTTACCATTGTTTGTTTGTAATCCGAAGGAATAAAGGGCAGATCCAAAAATTGAAGCCACGAAGGTTATATCCGTATTTGCAGTTTTTTTTATCATTGGNAACTCAATATAATTAAGTGTNATAATAAATCCACTCCACACNACAACNCCTAGCCTGACTAGAGTTCCAAGGANTTCCAANGTATGCTCNTTCTCNTCNGCTACATCTTTAAGCTTCCCNAATATTCCCTTCTTCTTTTCCTTTTCTTCCACTTATTTTTTTAATNAGNGTTTTTAATATTGGTTTCATAGCGGTAACAGCCCATTTAAAGGCTGCTGTAGCTGTGAGTGTGGCTGCAACAGAAACTATTGCTGTTCCTCCAGCGGTAATGAGAATTTCATTTTCTGGTACTGGCAAATCAAAATCTATGAAAGGAATATTAATTTGCCGTATTCCATTATCAGTTGGCTTCTCCTCCGTTTCTAACGGTTNTACTCCAGGAGGAGGTTTAAGGTCGCTAGGTGGCACGACCAATGGTTTATAGTAAGGTACGTTTGCTGTTGGTAAAGGTATAGATATTGTTTGTATTGTTTCTATAGGTGGAATTTNTATGGTGGGAAAGTCCATCAGTCAGCAGCTTCGGCTGTATTNCCANNNGCTNNCCANNNAAGNTANTCTTGNTACATTGTGTTTGCTTCATCAAACGGTATACACCAGCCATCACTTCTAATTACTGAAACTTCTTTTCCAATTTTTGGATCAATAGCAACTTTTTTGTAAGTAAAACTCATAATTCTGCACTTCCTTCTAAATAACTATCTGTTGCTTGGCCAGTAGCTAAAGAAATAGAATTTCCACTACTATAACTACCACCACTAAATTCAATTCTACCTCTATCTGGTTCTACACTACTGGCTAAAACACTTGAAACTGTATTTGCAGAAGTAGCAGAAGTTTCATCATCAGCTAATAAATTACTTGCTGCACATGAAGGTATGGCTCTCATAGGAACTGGAAAGTCTACAGCTACTCTAGCGTTTGATCCAGTTTCTTTTCCAGAACCTAAATAAACTCCACCTCCATTTGAAACACCTTGATATGGAATCCTGAAATAATACCTCTGACATAAAGCAAGCTCCTGTGCNAATGANCTATGCTCAAAATCTGTTGCTNANNCTGCCTACTTCTAATTGAACTCCTGTAANTTCCNAAGGTTGAATCATTTGTTGTGTACCATGTTGAAGTCTGATCTGGTGTTCTTGCTCCAGTTGCAAAAGTACCCCATTGATTTAAAGTGACCCCACTAGCTGTATAATCTGTACCCATAAAAGCATGAAGATCAAAAACTAGACCAACTCCATTATCGATGTTAATAGTAGTTATATTGCTGTTTCCCGGAATTGTTTTTGTTATTTTTGTCCAAGTATCAGCAGTTAAACTACCAGTTTCATAAGGATATAATTGAGTTGAATCTGGAATGTACACATATCCATAAAAATTTTGAGCAACACTAGATTTAATCCAAAATGACAATGTTATATAACTTGAAGATGAAGTATGATTCCAACCACTTTGAGCAACATCTTGTGCTTCAATTCTATGTTGAACTCTAACAATGTCAGTAACACCTGCACCACTTGTTTGGTTTCCATTTGTTATCTTCATTGCTTTTCTAAAACCTAAAGTGTATGGTGTAGTTCCACTTGCTACATCAACTTGTTCTTGTGTGCAATTTTCATCATTACCATTTAAGTCACATTTAAATCTATCAACAGTTCCATATCCGTCAACTGTAGATGACGTACCACGTTGAGCCACTTGCATAGCTCCGTTAATTATTAGATTACGATTACTTAGGTTATTAGTAATATTGGCAGTACACGTTCCATCATTAGCTAATGTGATCGCATCACTTGATGCACTATTCCCTCGAAGAGAGTCTACGACTATTCGTGACATTGTTTACCCTCCTATGGTTTTGGGTACTTATCTTTAATTGCTTTAATATCTGCTTTCCAAGCGTCTATGCCTGAGTGATAGATTTTGTCGAGCTGGTCTTGCCAAGAAGGGTAAGCTTCTGCTCTATCTCTTTGATATTTGGTAGCTGCATACGCATCGTCTATTGATTTACGAGCTGCTGCTACTTTGGCGTTATCAAGTGTTACCTTGTTGCCGTCTTTGTCGAACGCTCCAGCGGAGTCGTCTATTGATACTACTAAGCCTGAATAGGCAGAGTAAATTGCTTCATGATCCATTTTTTAAAAAAATAATTGTTTGTTGTTAAGCTGCTATTTCCATTACTGTTATTGAAGATGCTCCTCTACCTTCATATTGACTAGTAGTTTCAGAGCCACCTCTATTTGTATATAAAGTTGCACTATTTAATCGTTTCCAGTAAACAGCATAAGTAACTTGTGAAGTAGTGTTTGGACTATCTAAAAAAGTCCCACCCATTTTTGCCATTCCATAAAGACCTTCTCCTGTATCACCACCACCATAAGTTGAGTGCATACATTGAGTTCTATTGCTTGCTGCATCTCCTACATAAATATCTGTGCTTGCATTTTTTACTAATTTAATATAAGCTCCAGCACCACTATTATTACCAATTTTAACATCTACAGTAATTAAAATTTTACTTGAAGCTGTTGAAGGTGTGATATCAACTGATAAACCTGAAATTGCTGCAAAACTAGCACTTGTTGTACTTGATACATCTGTTTTTACTACCTGTAAAACTTGAAGAACATTACCAGCTCTACCTGTAGTATCTACTGTACTATTTATATCTGGTAAAGTTAAAACTCTATTTGCACCACCAGATGTTGATGCTGGAGCCTGTAAAGAAACTGACCCCGAAGAGGAGCCTACTAATTTTATTGTCATGCTGCTACCTCCATTAATCTTATTGAAGATATTGCCGTGCCATTGTAATTAGCATCTTGCCCTGCATTAGTTCTATTAATATATGCAGTACCACTTTGATGAGCATGTATTCTTATTTTATATGTAGTTGCTGATGTTGTGCTGGGCGAATCTTCGTGACATAAGGCCATTTGATCTATTGAATAATGTCCGTTTGTTGCTCTTGTATATCTGTGTGCATAGCCTTCTATGACAGAAGATTGAGAACCATCGCCAAATGCTATATTAGTACTTCCTCTTAAAATCTGGGCTGTTATATGTAACCCTGCATCAGTACTGATATTTAATATGGCATCTATTAATATTTTATTACTTGAACTACTTGGTGTGATAGTAGCTGTAAGTGAAGGTACATCATAAAAAGCACTAGAACCTCCGAGAGAAATACTACTAATATCAGTTTTTGTTACATGAACAACTTGAATAATAGACCCTGCACTCATAGCAGAATCGGGTAACTGAGCTAATCCAGTTACGGCACCTGTCGTGCCATTAATTGCTACTGGCATTAGATCACCACCCAAGTCTCGCCTGAACCAACCGTTACAGTTGCTCCAGAGTTTACAGTTACTGGACCAAATGTTCCAGCGTTCATATTGTTGCTAATCGTATATGAGGTCGTAATTGTATTCGAGTTCTCCCAGAAGCATTTATCATTTCCACCACCTGTTGCTCCAGCGACAGCTTCAGCCCATGTTAGACCTCCAGCCGCACTAGATTTGGCAGTTAGAACATAATCATTTTGGGGTGCATTATCTATGTTTAAGTCGGCTTCTTTGATGGTGCTATCTGTAATACCATCTCCACCTTTTATTTTTGTTAAAGCCATTATGCTGCTATCTCCTGTACTGTAAGTCTTATTTTTCCAGAACCACCAGAACCACCATTATGATGATAATAGTTAGTACCACCAGAAGAATTACCTTCTTGATAATAGGGTTGAAATGCAATAGTTTGTCCAACAGTATATGAAAGCCCTGTAACGTGAACCATCCACACACCAGCAAAATCTATCCATGATGTGGTTGTATGATATGCCTGAAATGGCTCTGACCCAAAGACGTTTGCATAAGTACCACTATTAACTGAAGCGTACATAAATAATCTTACTGATGAGTTAGATGCACTCGAATTACAATGTGGGTTAGCACCAACTTGAGATACAAGAAATGACGACCCTGTACCTTGAGTAGTAACTGTAGTTATCATTCCTGAAGCAGTAATATTTTCAGCATCAGCAGCAATAGAAGAAGAACCAGAAAGGGTATTTGTCACAACTTGCAGAACTTTACCAAAACTACTGTTTGGCATAGATACACTTCCATCAGCAGCTAGAACAATATTGTTAGAACTGGAGGAAGCGTGTTTTAAATTTGTTGCGTTTAATGTTGCCATTATGCTGCTACCTCCATTAACGTGACATTTGATGAAAGGAAACCATCTTGAACACGATCTAATATACTATGAGCACGATTTATATAAATTATTCCATCTGCTGTTTGACTATGAGTAAATCTAAAAGAATAAGTTGTTGCACTTGTAGTATTAGGCGAATCTAAATACTGAAAAATTATATCTTCAACTACATCATCATAACGTATGTCAACAGCAGAACTGGCAAGTGTTGTATTATCACTAGCAGTATCTCCTTTTGCTATTTGCGTACTATCTCTAAATGCTTTTAAAAATACTCTTCTAGTATTTACATTAAAACCTATACCAACTTTTGCTGTTATAAGAACTTTACTACTTGTAGCAGATGGCGTGATAGAACAATTAAGTTGTGAAGGAGCCCATTCAGCACCAGAAGCAGTTGTATTTGAAACTCTGCCACTATAATGAGTTTGAACAACTTGTAAAATATTTCCTGCTCTGTTTAATGAATCCAGCGTACCTGACGCTGTACTCGGAACAGTCATCTCAAGAGCTGCATTACCAGTTGTACTGGCTGGTCCCTTGATAGCAACTGTTCCTCCACCGCTGTCTGCGGTTAATTTTAATTGACTCATGCTGCTATCTCCATTGCTGTGATTGTTGAAATAGCTCTTCCGTAACTATGCTGGTCACCATCATTTGCAGCTCTATTTATAAAAAGAGTTCTTGTTATGCCAGATGTATGACGTACTGCAATATTATAATATCTGCTACTTGTACTACCAGCAGTTACTTGAGCTATCATAGTTATAGTTCTTCCAGCGTTATTGTCTGTTTGATTGTCGTGAAGAGCAGTAACTCTAGTTCTACTTGAAGAAGCATCACCTACAGCAGTAGTTAATTGAGCACCATCTTGTTCAAATCTTGTCAAGTACCAT
>FUFK010755615.1_pt1 | contig 10142 bp, 7 predicted proteins | sample 1021851 | NCBI WGS metagenome assembly FUFK01 (sample SAMEA51879418, study PRJEB19060) | metagenome
TTATCCAACCCTATGGAAAATCGAATTAAACCGTCACTTAATCCCATTTCTTTCTGCTCTTCTTCAGGAATTTCCGAAGAGGTTGAAGTTCCNGGTGCGCTAAACAGGGTTTTGTAAAATCCTAAACTTACAGCNAGNTANCCNAGNTTTNTTTCCTGCATAAGTTCCATTAATTCATTNGCNTTNTCCANNGAACCAACATCGAGGGTCAACATCCCGCCAAAACCATAAGATTCGTTCATCATAGTTTTGAAAGTTTCATGNCCTGGATGNGATTCCANTCCCGGATACACGGTTTTNAANCCATCTTCCTGGAATTTANGAGCCAGGAACATNGCATTGTGNCTATGTTGCTTCATGCGAATATGCAGGGTTCGTAAATTTTTCAGAATAGANGCAGCACGCANACTATCCATAGTTGGACCCAGTAGCATAGCAGCGCCATCATTCACATTTCTAAGGTCATTTATAAATTCCGTAGTNCCACAAACGACTCCGCCAACAGTATCACTNCTACCGTTGATAAATTTGGTTAAACTATGNATTACNACATNTGCACCAAGTTTNATCGGACTAATAGAAAGTGGTGAAAATGTNTTGTCNACTACCAGTTTGGNATNAGAANCTTTNNNAATTTTAGCCAGNGCTTCAAGATCTGCGATCTCCAANAAAGGATTGCTCACACTCTCGCAGTAGATCACTTTTGTATTCTTCTGAAGGGCATTNTGCACNAATTCAGGTTTTGTGATATCTACAAATGTGGTTTCAATNCCAAACTTNGGAGCGAAATTCTTCAGAAATGCATAAGTNCCGCCATAAACGGTTCTGCTACAAACAATATGGTCACCGGCATTGCAAAGCTGCANAANAACCGATGTGATCGCGCCCATNCCGGANGCNGNNACNTTAGCNGATTCTGTTCCTTCCATNGCCGCNAGTGCTTCGCCNAGATAAAGATTGGANGGCGANGAATGCCGGGAATATAAGTAACAGCCTTCTGCATTACCTTCAAAGGTATCGAACATGGTTTTNGCTGANAGNAAAGTGTANGTTGAAGAATCNGATATAGAAGGGTTAACACCTCCAAATTCTCCAAAATATTGTAAGTCCTGAATGCGATCTGCTGGTTTGTATTTCATGATTTCTGAATTTATATATCCAAATTTCATTCAAAACCGACTCAAGAACAAGCAACGTGTCTTTCAATAGAATATAAAACTATATATTATTTATATTTCAGATTATATATCTAATTTAGAGCCACAATAATATTTTTTACCGAAAAATTATAAGTTCAGAATTCCTTAAAACAAGCGTATGAAAATTGATGAGCTGGATAAAAGAATATTGAAGCATCTTCAGGAGGATAGCAAAAAGACGAATAAGGAGATCGCGAATGACCTGAAACTTTCAGTTACTGCAATTTACGAACGTATCAAAAAGCTGGAACGTGATGGAGTCATATCGAAATATGTTGCATTAGTAAATCCGGAAAGTGTCGGCAAGGGTTTTATGGTTCTTTGTCAGATCAAACTGATTCAGCATAAAAAAGACATACTTACAAAATTCGAAAAGGATATCACCAGTCTGCCCGAAGTTATTGAATGTTTACATGTGAGCGGAGACTATGATTATATTTTAAAAGTGTTGGTAAAAGACATGCACGAATATCGTGAATTTATGGTCGCTAAGCTTACCAGCCTGGATCATATTGGGAGTACAAAAAGCGTCTTTACGATCAATAAAGTGAAGCAAAGCACGATCATTAATCTGTAAATCTTAAAATTTTATTAGGACTCTCAGGTGCATTGGTCATTGTAGAGAATAGTCGTACTTTTGTATTCAATTTGTTCAAAAATTAGTAAAAACATACAATTATGAGTACATATGATGTTGCAGTTATAGGATCGGGACCAGGTGGATACGTTGCTGCGATTCGCTGCGCACAACTTGGGATGAAAACTGCGATCATAGAGAAATATTCCACACTNGGTGGGACCTGTTTAAANGTAGGTTGTATTCCAAGTAAGGCTCTACTTGATTCCTCNCATCANTTTGAGGATGCGATCAANCATTTTGAAGACCATGGTATCGAAATTCCGGGAGAGGTAAAACTTAACCTGGAAAAAATGATGGATAGAAAATCATCTGTTGTTCAGCAAACCTGCGACGGAGTGAAATTTTTGATGGACAAGAACAAGATCGATGTTTATGAAGGAGTAGGTTCTTTTGAAGATAAGACTCACATCAAGATCGAAGGTGAAGGAGATACCAAAACTATNGAAGCTAAGAAAATNATCATTGCTACAGGTTCTAANCCGGCAAGTCTTCCTTTTATTGAACTGGATAAGGAAAGAGTGATCACTTCTACGGAAGCGCTTAAACTTAAAGANGTTCCTAANCACATGATCGTAATTGGTGGTGGTGTGATNGGGCTTGAACTTGGGCAGGTTTATCGCCGTCTGGGAGCTGAAGTAACTGTNGTTGAATATTTAGACCNTATCATTCCTACTATGGATAGTGCGCTTTCNAANGAGCTTCAAAAAGTTCTAAAGAAGCAGGGAATCAAATTCCACGTAAGTACCAAAGTGAAGTCTGTGGAGAGAAACGGTGACGAGATCACCATAAAGGCAGATGACAAAAAGGATAAAGAAATCGAGATAAAAGGAGATTACTGCCTTGTTTCTGTAGGTAGAAAACCTTTTACAAATGGTTTGAACGCAGATGCTGCAGGAGTTGAACTTGATGATAAAGGTAGAGTGAAGGTAAACGAGCATTTACAAACCAATGTAGATAATATCTATGCCATTGGAGATGTGGTGCGCGGTGCTATGCTTGCTCATAAAGCTGAAGAAGAAGGAACTATGGTTGCCGAATTGATCGCGGGTCAAAAACCTCATATCGATTATAACCTGATTCCAGGAGTGGTTTACACCTGGCCTGAGGTTGCTTCAGTTGGAAAAACTGAAGAGCAATTGAAGGAAATGGGAGTAAAGTATAAGGAAGGTAAATTTCCAATGCGAGCACTAGGACGTTCAAGAGCCAGTGGAGATATTGACGGACTTATAAAGATCCTTGCTGATGAAAAGACAGATGAGGTTCTTGGAGTGCACATGATTGGCGCAAGAACTGCAGATCTTATTGCTGAAGCGGTTACCGCTATGGAATTCAGAGCTTCTGCGGAAGATATAGCGAGAATGAGCCATGCTCATCCAACTTATGCTGAAGCTGTTAAGGAAGCTGCTCTTGCCGCTACTGAAAACAGAGCTTTGCATATCTAGAATAAAATAAATTACCATATATTTTAAGCCCGGACGTTATGATGTCTGGGCTTTTTTTATATTGGTCAAATGAAGTTCCAAATATTCTATCTTCTTTTAATATCCCAGTTCATAAGCTTCGGTCAGTTTTCGGCGAAAGAAATAGAAAAAGGCTATAAATTCTATAATTCTCATAATGGAATTTTTCAAAAGAAGACGAAATTTACCGTAAACCCCAATCAAATTGAGAATGTTTGCTATTACATAAATCTAGACTCGATCTTAGCTAACTTTAAATCATTTAGTCCCGATAACTTCGATAAATTAGATATTGTTTTTTCCGAAGATCAGGTAAACACTTTGAATAGAAAACTTCAACAAATAGTCAAAGTAGAGCTTGATCCTGAAAAACTTGATTCGCGGTATATTATAGGAGAATTTGCTGTAACAAATGAATCATTTCCAGTTTTTCAAAAATCTATTGATGGTGTNGAATATGCCTTTATATATCAAAGTAATCTAACGGTGCCTGAATATTCCAGATTGTTGATATACGAAGAGAGAGATGAAGATTGGGCTGTTTTAGGCTTTGGTCAGTTACCTTTATTTGGCAAGGAGAGAATGAGGGAAAGAATTCAAAAATTTCCAGAGGAGTACCAGGTGATCAACAGTATTTTATTAGGAACAAGGGATTTAATTCAGCTTGAGTTCGTTGAAATTGACAGGATTAGTAATGGGTATTCTGCAGAATCTTTTCAAATACCAGACAATATCAAAAATAAACTGGATAAGGATGATCTTAGTAAGATGATGAATTTTCTTAATAATGCTGAAACTGGTAAGATGGATATTACCCGTTTATTAGATGGTCTGAAAGTATTTCCAGAATCCGAAATTAAAAATTGCGGAAAGACTATAATTCGATTAAGTAAACCTTATTTATTCGAAGTGGAAGGTGAGAAATATGCTTTAATATATTCTTCTATTATATCTTCACCGCTAAACGCGGGAGCTAGTATTAAGCTACTTAAAAAAAGTAATGGACTTTACGAATTGATTGCATCACCTATGCTTTGGGTAAGTTAGTCTATTCAATGTCCTCGTTCCAGCAGCAATTAATCTAACTACAGCCGGGCATAAATTCCGGAAGACCATTTCTCTTATCAATCAGTTGGCATTGATCGCATTGGTGATCGGACTTTTCACTCAATTTATAGGCCTGATACAGATCTTTGATGCTTTTGAGTCTCTCGAAAATATTAATCCGGAAATGTTTGCAGCAGGACTTAAAGTGAGTTTACTGGCGCCGTTGTTCGGTGGATTCACCTTTTTGTTTGGTAGGATCTCCAGTTTTATTCTCAATTGGATTCGCAAGTCTGATATCGATGCCAATACGACCAACACTTACTAGTTCTATCATCAATCAATTTGCGAACAGCCATAACCCTGAAGGATATTAGCGTACAGAAAATTTTATAGCGCTTTATTATTTTTCATTTTTCGTAGAGAAACATTCACTACATTTAACCGTTAATTCTAATTTTAGAAATCATGGCGAAAGAAAAATCACCTTCAAAGAATTCAGCTAAGAAAGAACCTGTACTGAGTTTAAAAGAAAAGAGAGCAGCGAAGGCAGCAAAGAAGAAAAACAGATCATAAACATAAAGGAGCGCAAATGCGCTCCTTTTTTTATTTTTTCCATCTCCGGTTAGCGTTCTTGTCACCACGGGTTTTTGGCTTCTTATATTTCTTGGCAATTTCCCGGCGATAACTACCTCCAAGATTTACCTTTTTGTTTTTATCCTTTTTCTCGTGAAAGGCCGGTCCTGCTTCCTGATCATCTGAATGCGGATTATAGATTTCTATAGATCTTGGTTTCTCTTCCTCGATCAATTCCGTAGAAATTTCAACAGTCTCAGGGATCGAATGTTCTGGAATTTGCATATCCATCAAAGTTTCGATCTTTTCGTAATTTTCGGCTTCAGCTTCGGTCTTGAAAATGATGGCAACACCTTTCTTTTCTGCACGACCGGTACGACCAATACGGTGCATATAGTTTTCAGGATAATGCGGAGTATCAAGGTTGATCACGTGTGATACATTCTCGATATCCAGACCACGAGCCATTACATCTGTAGAAATCATGATACGCGTTCGACCTTCAGCAAATTCCTGCAGACTATTGAGTCGGTAATTCTGACTTTTTCCTGTATGAACCATACTTACCTGATGCCTGAATTCGGCATTCAGAATGTCATATAGTTTATCAGCAAAACGCTTGTCGGTCGTGAAAATCAACACTTTTTTATATTCATCCTCATCGGTGAACAGCTCTTTAAAAAGATTCGCCTTCGTATTGAAGTTAGGAACTTTATAAGCGCGCTGCTCTATATTTTCAAGAGGTGTACCGCTTACGGCAACCGATATTTTCTCGGGAGTTTTAAAGTTTGCGTCGATCATCGCTTCCACGGTTTCGGTNATAGTTGCCGAAAACATNATGCTCTGCCTGTTCTGCGGAAGNAATTCGAGGATATTATTNACCTGGAACTTAAATCCAAGATCCAGCATCACATCNACTTCATCGATCACGAATTTCTGNATGGATTTTAANTGAACNGCTCTGCGNAGNACNAGNTCATANAATCGTCGNGGAGTTGCNACCAGAATGTCCTGTCCCTGCATTAAATCCTGGTGTTGCGTATTAATGTTCACGCCACCATAGATTCCTGAAATTCGNACATTAATATANTTTGCGATCTTTTCTATNTCNTCAACAACCTGNACAACNANTTCACGTGTTGGCACAAGAATTAAGATCCTGGGGTTTTTTTGTTCTGAATATTTGAGCATTCTCAACAGTGGAAGCAAATAGGCAAAGGTTTTACCAGTTCCCGTTTGCGCGATCCCAACAACATCCCGTCCAGACATGATCGATGAAAACGCCTGTTCCTGGATTGGAGTAGGTGTCTGGAAATTAAGATCTTCCAATGCATTACGCAGTGGAGTGTTAAGGTTTAGATCCTGAAAGCTCAAAGTATAAGTTTTTATTTTTGCAAAGGTACTGCTTAACGTGCTAACCTGCACATTTATATACTAGTAAATGCGAATCTGGTAACTAGCCTTAAAATCATCTTTCCCATTCAGCACTTCATTCCCGGCTTTTTCTTTGAAATTTTTATTAGAATCTGCAAGATCTGTATAGCCTAGCCATGGTTCTATGCAAACATAGGCTGCGTTTGGTTTTGCCCAGATTCCAAGGTCTTTAAAATCTTCAAATTCAACTCCCAAAATAGCACCTTCAGTTTTGCTATGTAGATCAACTTTTTTTGATTTAATACTTCGGAAGATCAAAGCGTCTTTATCAAAGAGATCTGGTCTAAGCTGCAGGTTTTGCTCATTTTTAAGTATCACTTCAGATTTCTCACCAAGTAAGCCGTTTTTATCAAGGATCTCGGTCGTAAGGTTTAGTTTCTGGTCAAACTGAAGGGAATAATCTTCAATTTTTTCATCTTCAGAATAGAGAATATTGAAGGCTGGGTGACCTCCAAGTGAGAAATATAAAGGCTTTTCATCAAGATTGATAATATGATGTTTTACTTCCAATTGCTTTTCCTTCAGAATAAAATAGATCCTGAAGGCAAATTTAAAAGGATACATCTTTAAGGTTTCTTCAGAATAAAGAAGTTCGAAAACAAGCTGATCTTCAGTTCTTTCTTTTAATCTTATCTGGTTGTTATGCCGAATAATCCCGTGTTTGGGTAAACTAAAATTTGCGCCTTCAAATTGATATTCTCCATTTTTCAGCATTCCAATAATTGGAAAAAGATTAGGCGCATGACTTCCCCAAATATTTGGATTTGCCTGCCAAATATGTTCTCTTCCAGATTTTTTATTCAGAATACTGCAAAGCTCAGCGCCGGTTTCCAGAACTCCGATCTTTAGATGTTCATTCTCTATATAATGAGTGGTCCTCTCCATAATTTTTATTTCAGTTGCTCTCTTACCAGATTTTCAAACGAAAGGCTAAGATAATTTTTCAGTAATTTTAGAGAAAATCAAACATGAAAAAGATTCTCGCATTCGCCGGTTCTAATAGTAGTACTTCCATAAATCAAAGACTTTTAGATCATATCACAGGACGTATCCAGGGACATGAGATCAAAATGCTTCAATTAACCGATTTTCCTTTGCCAGTTTATGATGAAGATATCGAAAAGGAATCGAGAATTCCAATGAACGCAAAGATCATTCACAATCATATTCTTGATCACGATGCCTTGATCATTGCCGTGAATGAGCATAATGGGACTGCTTCTGCATTTTTTAAGAATATTATTGACTGGTTATCCCGGAATCAAAAAAACTTTCTTGAAGGAAAAAAGATCCTTTTGGTAAGTACTTCTCCAGGTAAACGCGGAGCCAAAGGTTCATTGGATTATTGCCGCGATATCTTCGGAAGATTTGGCGGCGATGTGATCGAAAGCTTTAGTTTTCCATCTTTCCAGGATAATTTTGAAGATGCTAAGGTGACAAACGAAGTGCTGGATATGGGAATTGAAGATGTGCTTACTACCTTTGCGCATCAAATCGAAGCTTAATTGAGAACAAAAAGATCTTTTGCCGTACAGGATATGGCAGATTTCAAGAAGAAATTGCTCACCTGGGGAAATAGCTTTCCGGAGATCGTGTGGCTGGATAGTAATCTGGATTCTTCGGAAAATACCGAATTTGAAGCAGTACTTGCTGTAGAAGCTTTTACCGCTATCAAAACCGATTATCAAAATGCCTTCGATAAACTGAAGGAATATCAGCAAACTACCAAAGACTGGATCTTTGGTTATTTAAGCTATGACCTAAAAAATGACGTCGAGCGACTAAAATCTTCCAATTACGACGGACTTCAATTTCCAGATCTTTATTTTTTTCAGCCTCAAAAACTGGTATTTTTAAAAGATAATATAGCCGATTTCGTTTACCTGAGAATGGTGGATGACGAAATTGAAACTGATTTTGAAGAGATTCAGAATTGTAAGTTCAAAACTGAAAAATCTGAAGGGAGAATAGAAATACAATCCAGAATTAGTAAGCAGGAGTACCTTGAAAAGGTTGGAGCAATGCTGGAGCATATTCATCGTGGGGATATATATGAAGCGAATTTATGCCAGGAATTCTTCAGTGAAAATGTGGATCTGGATGCATTTTCTATATACCAGAGTCTCAATGAGATTTCAACACCTCCTTTCGCTGCTTTCCTGAGACTTGAAAACATCAATCTGGTTTCGGCTTCACCGGAGCGTTATCTACGAAAAAAAGGTGATCAATTGCTTACTCAGCCAATAAAAGGTACAGCGAGAAGATCTTCCAATCCTGAGGAGGATAAGAAAATTGCCCTTAATCTGGCGCAGGATCCAAAGGAAATGTCGGAAAACGTAATGATCGTAGATCTTGTTAGGAACGATCTCTCCAGGATCGCTGAAAAAGGCTCAGTAAAAGTAGATGAACTATGTAAAGTTTATTCCTTTAAACAGGTGCATCAAATGATTTCTTCAGTCACCGCCACGATCGCCAAAGGTATTGAGCCGGTGGCGGCACTACGAACGAGTTTTCCCATGGGAAGCATGACCGGAGCACCCAAGATTTCAGCAATGAAGATCATAGAAAAGCTGGAAAGTACCAAACGCGGACTTTATAGCGGCGCTGTGGGCTATTTCTCTCCAGAAGGTGATTTTGATTTTAACGTGGTGATTCGTAGTATTCTTTATAATGCTACAAATAAGTATCTGTCATTTTCTGTAGGAGGAGCTATTACTGCTAAATCGAATCCTGAAAAAGAATATGAAGAATGTCTGTTGAAATCCAGGGCATTACGTGAAGTTCTGGAGAATCTTTAAGCACGATTTTATTAAATTCAGGCTTTGTATATTTGAGTAGATGGAAAAAGCCTTCAAAAAGATCATCAAAGAAGAATACCCTTTTCTTTGCACCAATAAATTGTTGATCGCCGTAAGTGGTGGTGTGGATAGTATTGTTCTGGCACATCTATGTAAGTTGTCAAAAATGGAGTTTTCCATCGCACATTGTAATTTCAATCTTAGAGGAGAAGAAAGTGATGCAGATGAAGCATTTGTAAAAGAACTTGCCGAAAAAATGGAAGTCCCATTTTTCACTCAAGGTTTCAATACGCTGAAGTTTGCTGAAAATGCTGGTATTTCTATTCAAATGGCTGCCCGGGAATTGCGTTACAACTGGTTTGAAGAACTTTCAAATTCCATGGAATTTGATTATACTTTAACAGCACATCATGCGAATGATAATCTTGAGACTTTTTTGATCAACCTTATTCGTGGAACCGGCCCGGAAGGTTTGCAGGGAATTAAAGATAAACATCATCAACTTATAAGACCACTGATCAAATTTTCCAGGTCTGAAATCGAAGAATTTGCCAATAGTAAAAGTTTAAAATGGCGGGAAGATTCCAGTAATGCTTCAGATAAATATATGAGAAACCGTATAAGACACCATATGGTGCCACTTATGCAGGAGCTTAATCCACAATTACTTGAAACTTTTGCGAAAACTCAGCAACATTTGAACGAAAGCATGGAACTGGTAGAGGACTATATGAGTCTGCTTTATCCTAAGATCATCAGTCGGGACGTATTTGGTTATGCCCTGGATATTGCTTTTTTGAAGAAAGTACCGAATTCGAAGCAGGTACTTTATCAGTTGCTCAAATCATTTGGATTTACGGAGTGGAACGATGTTCATGACCTTATGGATGCACAGACCGGTAAAATGGTACTTTCAGATACTCACAGGCTTATCAAGGACAGGAATAGGCTATTGCTTACTGAGATTCAGGATGAGTCGATCAATAAAGAA
>FUFK010018979.1_pt1 | contig 10138 bp, 8 predicted proteins | sample 1021851 | NCBI WGS metagenome assembly FUFK01 (sample SAMEA51879418, study PRJEB19060) | metagenome
GCATTCGCCGAAGAGGATAAAACTGGGAGCGCGAAGCCGATTGTCATAATGCTTTACAGTTCGGCTTGGGTCGGCAGTCCGGTCGCGGCTCTCGAAGGCGGGGAAATTGCCTGGTTCAGGCCGCACGAGATCGATTTGCTGCCAAAACCCCCACTCGATATCGAACTATCTCGAAGGTTGTTCGAAAAAGGGTGATTTAGGGATTGCCAAGACTCTGGAGCCTGCCTATGTGGCGCCCTCCAAGCGCGCCCGTAGCTCAGCTGGATAGAGCACCAGACTACGAATCTGGGGGCCGGAGGTTCGAATCCTTCCGGGCGCGCCACAAAAGGCCATCCTTCTCCGGAAGGGTGGCCTTTTGTGGTTCTGGAGGAGGCGCAAGGGCGCCGGTGCCCGCAAGCCGCGGAGTAGGGCGGTCAGTCGGCCTCGTCTTCGAGCCAGTGCATGTCGTCATCGCTGAAGCCGAAGTGATGGCCCGCCTCATGCACCACCACGTGGCGCACCAGATCGTCCATTCGGACCCCGGTTTCGCGCCATTCGGCAATCAGCGGTTCGCGGAACAGCCAAATGCGCGGCGGGAGTTGCCCGCTCTGCCAGATCGATTGGTCGGGCAGGGGTTCGCCTTCGTAGAGGCCGGAAAGATGCCAGCGGTCCGTGATATCGACCGATGCCAGCTGCTCGGGGGTCGCGAAATCCTCGACCTGCAGAACGACATCGCCCATCTGGTCGCGGAACTGCGCAGGCAGTTCGGCGAAAGCCGTTTCGGCCATTGTCTGCATTTGGGCCCGCGTGGGCGCTTGTCGGTCATGCATGGTGAAGCCGATATGGGTTAGCCGGCCGGGCCCCACAAGACCGGAACCGCGCCGCCGGTGACCGGTTCATCTTCCAAAGGAGATAAGAAACATGGCCGATGCCACGAAGATTTTCGAACGCCTGAAGGAAGATCACGATCGCCACCGCGAGCTGCTGGACAAGCTGCTCGACACGAGCGGGGATACGACCGAGCGCAAGTCGCTATTCGAAGAGCTGACCAAGGAGCTCAAGAGCCATGCTGCCGCAGAAGAGCAGGCGCTGTATTCCACAATGCTGCGCAAGCCGCCGACGACCGGCGAAACGCGCCATTCGGTGGCCGAGCACCACGAGATCGAAGAGGCGCTCAACGACCTTGCTGCAACTGATATGTCCGAAGGTGGCTGGCTGACGAAATTCAAGAGCTTCGAGCACCAGTACCGGCACCATATCGACGAGGAAGAGGAAGACCACTTTCCCGACTTCGAACGGCACCTCGACGAGGATGACATGAAGCACATGGAACGGGTCTTTGAGCGCCGCAAGGACGAGGAAATGGCGGAAGCCGAAGTGACGCCCGAGAAGAAGGAAGACGCGAAGGAATAGCGCGCAGCGCAGGGGGTCGGCACATGAGTGAAGACAAGCAGGCGGATCCGAGCCGCACTTCGGCGCTGTCGCCTTCGGTCGAGCCCGGGGTCTGGCGCTATGCCAGGGCCTCGCGCGCGAGCGTAATCGTCGATGCTGCCGACTATTTCGCCTTCATGCAGGAAGCGATGCTCAAATCGCGCCGTCGGATCCTGCTGATCGGCTGGGATTTCGACACGCGGATACATCTGGAACGCGGGCGGCGCTGGTGGCAGCGCGCGTGGAAACGCGGGTACCCGTCGCGGCTCGGCAGTTTCATCGCCTGGCTGGCGCGCCACCGCAAGCAGCTCGACATCCGTATCCTGAAGTGGAGCGTAGGCGCACTGTCGACCATGGGCCGTGCCTCGATGTGGTGGGATCTTGCCCGCTGGTTCCGTCATAGCCGGATCAACTTCCACTTCGATACCGCGCATCCGGTCGGTTGCACGCATCACCAGAAGATCGCCGTGCTCGACAACAAGGTGGCGGTGTGCGGCGGAATCGACATGACCGACAAGCGCTGGGACACGCGCGACCACGACGAGGTCGATCCTCGCCGCAAGACACCGCACGGGCGCAGTTACGGCCCGTGGCACGATGCCGCGATGCTGATGGAGGGCGAGGTCGCCACCGCGCTTGCCGAGCTGGGCGACGACCGGTGGACATCGGCCGGCGGTGCCGAGCTACCCGAAGTTCCCGATGCCCCCGGCAGCCCCTGGCCCGATGCGCTGACCGCCCAGTTCGAAGATGTCGAGATCGGCGTGGCACGTACCCGCGCTGCCTACCGCGACTGGGAAAAGATCACTGAGATCGAGCAGCTTTATCTCGACCAGATCGCCGGCGCGAAGCGGTTCATCTACGCCGAAAGCCAGTATTTCGCATCGCGGGCGATCGCCGAAGCCATCATCGCCCGCCTGGGAGAGGACGATCCGCCGGAAATCGTCATCGTGCATCCGTGCCACGCCGATGGCTGGCTCGAACAGCAGGCGATGGATCATGCCCGGGCNGAATTGGTGCGCGCGATCGGCGAAGCGGATCCGCAGCGCCGGTTCTCGCTCTGGTCCCCCTTCACCGGCGAGACGCCGATCTACGTCCACGCCAAGATCATGATCGTCGACGACACGATCCTGCGGATCGGCTCGGCCAATCTCAACAACCGCTCGATGGGCCTCGACAGCGAATGCGATGTGTTCATCGATTCGACGCGCAAGGGCAATGCGCACGCCGCCGATGCGATCGCGGCTCTGCGCCATTCGCTNCTCGGAGAACACTGCGGCATCGATGAAAACGAGGTTGGCGAANTGCTGTCGCGGCACGGGTCGATGGCCGCGTTGATNGACCATTCGCAAGGCGAAGGCGGCCGAAATTTGCGGCGCTACCATCCTCCCGAACTCAACGACGTGCAAAAGGGCCTCGCCGANAGCGCGCTGCTCGATCCGGAGGACCCCGACGACATGTTCGAGCCGTTTGCAAANGGCGGGCTTTTCCGCNAGGGGAGCAGGCTCAAGCGGTTTCGCGACAAGTTCAGGAGGATCAAGGGAACGTGAGCAGCCTAGTTGGACCCGACGAGGACGATCCGCGCGGCAAATTGCCCGTTCCNGAGCATGTGCAGGATGCGATCCGCACGCTCATCGAATGGACGGGCGACGATCCCGCGCGCGAAGGCTTGCTCGACACCCCCAAGCGGGTGGCGCGCGCGTGGAAGGAATANTGCATCGGGTACACCGANGACCCGGCAGTGCACCTCGANCGCGTNTTCGAGGAAGTGGGCGGTTACAACGAGATCGTCCTGCTCAAGGATATTCCGTTCCAGTCGCATTGCGAACACCACATGGCGCCGATCATCGGCAAGGCGGCGATCGCCTATCTGCCGCATGACCGCGTCGTCGGCATTTCGAAGCTTGCGCGCGTGCTGCANGGCTTCGCGCGGCGGCTGCAGGTCCAGGAACGCCTGACCGCCGAAGTGGCCGACTGTATCTGGGAAAATCTCCAGCCGCAGGGCGTCGCGGTGGTGATCGAGGCATCGCATGCCTGCATGACCGCGCGCGGCGTGCGCACGCCCGGTGTCGGCATGGTCACGAGTAGGATGATGGGCACCTTCCTCGACGACCATCGCAGCCGCGAAGAAGTGCTCAAGCTGATGGGATACGGCTGACCGCCCGGGCGGCCGGCTCCGAGGTCAAACCCGCAAGTAAAAACGCCCCGCCGGGCAGCAAGCCGGACGGGGCGTCTGTTTGCGTGTCGGCANGGCCNATGGNTTACATCTGGCCGAGCATGTGTTCCGCACTCGAGACCGAGAAATCGCCCGGTGCTTCGACATTGAGCTGGGTAACCACGCCGTCCTCGACCACCATCGAATAACGCTGACCGCGCTTGCCGAGGCCGAAGCCCGAACCGTCCATCGTCAGGCCGACCGCTTCGGCAAAATCGCCATTGCCGTCAGCGAGCATGGTGATGTCNTCGGAACCGGCAGCGCTTTTCCATGCGCCCATCACGAAGGCGTCGTTGACTGCCGTGGCGACGATTTCGTCGACGCCCTTCGATTTCAGATCGCCGGCCTTGTCGACATAGCCGGGCAGGTGCTTGGCCGAACAGGTCGGGGTGAAGGCGCCGGGCACCGAGAACAGCGCCACCTTCTTGCCCTTGAAGTAGTCGGCCGAGCTTACCTGCTCGGGGCCGTTCTCGGTCGCCTTGACCATTTTTACATCAGGCAGCTTGTCGCCTACCGAAATCGTCATAACAAAACTCCGTCTATCGCGTGTGCCGGGTGAGGTAAGCTGCACCGCGGCGATGCGCAAGCTCCCTGCGCGGGTTGCGGCCCGGAGGTTGGTACGGGGCCGGGGGAGGGGATGTTGCTCTCGTTCGGCTGGGCGGCTAGGGCCGCTGCCATGCGGCAGCCGCGTACTCCCCCCAGGCGGCCACCACCCCGATAGACTGAGGATTTACCGTGAGCGAATTCACCGATTACGTCATCAAGGACATTGCCCTGGCCGATTACGGCCGCGCCGAGATCGCCATCGCCGAAACCGAGATGCCGGGCCTGATGGCGCTGCGCGAGGAGTATGCGGCAAAGCCGCTGAAGGGCGCGCGGATCACCGGTTCGCTGCACATGACGATCCAGACCGCCGTGCTGATCGAGACGCTGGTGGCGCTCGGCGCGGATGTGCGCTGGGCGACCTGCAACATCTACTCGACGCAGGATCATGCCGCGGCGGCCATCGCGGCGCAGGACATCCCGGTCTTCGCGATCAAGGGCGAGAGCCTGGCCGACTACTGGGACTATGTCGGCCGCATCTTCGACTGGTCGACCGATGAGGATCCCGACCAGACAGCGACCATCATTCTCGACGATGGCGGCGATGCGACCATGTTCGCGCTGTGGGGCGCGCGCGTCGAAGCGGGCGAGGAACTGCCCGAGCCGCAGAATGCCGAGGAAATCGAATTCCAGCGCGCGCTCAAGGCGTTCCTCAAGGCCAAGCCGGGCTATCTGACCAAATCGGTCAAGAACATCGTCGGCGTGTCGGAAGAAACCACCACCGGCGTCCACCGCCTCTATCATCTCGCCAAGCAGGGCAAGCTGCCGTTCCCCGCGATCAATGTGAACGATAGCGTGACCAAGTCGAAGTTCGACAATCTCTATGGCTGCCGCGAATCGCTGGTCGATGCGATCCGCCGCGCAACCGACGTGATGCTGTCGGGCAAGGTCGCCTGCGTCGCCGGCTTCGGCGATGTCGGCAAGGGGTCGGCGCAGTCGCTGCGCAACGGNGGCGCGCGCGTGCTGGTCACCGAAGTNGATCCNATCTGCGCGCTGCAGGCCGCGATGGACGGCTTCGAGGTCGTGACGATGGAAGAAGCGGTCAAGGTCGCCGATATCTTCTGCACCGCGACGGGCAACGAACACGTCATCACCGCCGAACACATGAAGGCGATGAAGGACAAGGCNATCGTCTGCAACATCGGNCANTTCGACAGCGAGATCCAGATCTCGGCGCTCGACAATTACGAATGGAACGAACTCAAGCCGGGTACCGACCTGGTGAAGTTCCCCGACGGCAAGGAAATCATCGTGCTCGGCAAGGGCCGGCTGGTGAACCTGTCCTGCGCCACCGGTCACCCGAGCTTCGTGATGAGCTTCAGCTTCACCAACCAGACGCTGGCGCAGATCGAACTGTGGACCAAGGGCGACGAATACAAGAACGACGTCTACGTCCTGCCCAAGCATCTCGACGAAAAGGTCGCGGCGCTCCATCTCGACAAGCTGGGCGTGAAGCTGACCAAGCTGAGCCAGAAGCAGGCCGACTACATCGGCGTGCCGGTCGATGGGCCGTTCAAGCCCGAACATTACCGTTACTGACGGCCGTTCCGGTCCGGATACACACGCATGAACGCGCGCGGGGGCATTGCATCCCCGCGCGCGTAGGCATAGCTGGCGGGTAATGGACTCATCTCCCGCACTGCTGGCCGTCATCGGCCTTCTGCTGGCGCTTTGGACCGCGGGTGCGGTGTGGGTGATGCTGCGCGCCAGCGGACGCGAACAGCGATCGATCGCCAGTCGCAAGACCGCCCAGCGCCTGTCGCGGCTGATCGAGGAAGGTCCCGCCATTCCGCTGCTGGTACGGGCCGACGGGCGGATCGAGGCGCCCGACCGGCTGGCGCGGTGGATCGGGCTCGAGAAAGTCCCCGAATATCTCAGCGAGCTGGCTGGCGGCGAGGGGCGCGGGCTCACCGAAGCGCAGATCGATACGCTGACACGCAATGTCCGGCGCACGCAGAAGACCGCCAAGCCGTTTCGCATGGCGATCAATGTCTCACCCGATTCGGGCAAGTCGCTGGCGCTGCAGGGGTCGCTGGCCGACCCGGCGGTGTCCCCCGGCGGGTCGGCGCTCGTCTGGGTCTTCGACTTCAGCGACAGCCAGGCGGAACTGACTCAGCTGCGCGAGGAAGCGGCGCGCGCTCGCGAGGATTTCGGCGCGCTGGTCGGNCTGATCGAGGCCGCCCCGATGCCGATGTGGTTCCGCGGGGCCGACATGCAGCTGCGGCTGGTCAACCAGGCCTATGTCGCCGCGGTGGGTGCCGAAAGCGCGGACCAGGTCGTTGCCGACCAGGTCGAACTGGTCGAAACGGTCAATGGCCGCACTGCGGCCGAGGTCGCGCAGCAGGCGGCCGACCGCCGCCAGCCGATCGAACGCATCCTCAGCGCGACGATCGAACGCGCGCGGCGCACGATCCGTGTCACCGACCTCCCGCTGATGGGCGAGGGGATCGCCGGCTATGCGGTCGATATCGAGGAAATGGAGGAGCAGGCGCGCGAGTTCCGTGCCTTCCGCGAAGCGCAGCGTTCGATGCTCGACCAGCTTTCGATCGGCGTGGCGCAGTTCGATGCCGGCCACCGCATGACCTTTGCCAACCAGCCCTTCCACCGCGTATTCTCGCTTCCCCCCGGCGTGGTCAACGAACGCACGTCGTTCGGGCAGATGCTGCTGATCGCGCGCGAAAACGGCCGGATCCCCGAAGTGCGCGACTTCCCCGCCTGGCGCAACGAATTGACCGAGTGGTTCCAGCGCGACGAGCCCCACGAGGAAGCCTGGCCGCTGTCCGACAGCACCCATCTGCGTATCGTCGCGCAGCCCCTGCCCGANGGGGGGCTGGTGATGATTGCCGAAGACCGCACCGAACAGCTCGCGCTGTCGGCAACGCGCGATACGCTGCTGCGCACGCGGACCGCGACATTCGACAATCTGTTCGAGGCGCTTGCCGTGTTCGCGCCCGACGGCCACCTCGAACTGTGGAACCGCGGTTTCCCTGGCGCCTGGGGGATCGATCCCGAAGTGCTCGACGGGCACCCGCAGGCCGAAGACCTGTTGCAGGCGATCTCGCGCAATCTTTCGGACCCCGCTTCGGTTTCGCAGCTCAACCAGGTGATCCGTGCCGCCACGCTCGATCGCAAGAAGAGCAATGGCCGCATCGAGCTCGCCGATGGCCGGACGCTCGACTTCACCGGCGTGCCGCTGCCCGATGGCAATGGGATGCTGACCGTGCTCGACGTCACCGCGTCGCAGCAAGCCGAGGTCGCGCTGCGCGAACGCAACCGCGCGCTCGAGGAGGCCGATGCGGTGATGACCCGTTTCCTCGCCAATATGAGTTACGAATTCCGCACTCCGCTGACCTCGATCGGCGGGTTCGCNGANCTGCTGACCAGCGGCATCGCGGGCGAGCTGTCGCCGCAGGCGACCGAATATGCGCAGGCGATTTCGCTGTCGGTCGGGAAGCTGACCGAGCAGGTGGAGAACGTGCTCGACCTGTCGCAATCCGAAGCGGGCCTGATGCCGCTGCGCAAGAGCACCTTCACGCTGCTGCCCTTCCTGACCAAGATCGTGCGCAAGGAAGAACAGCGCATCCATGATGGCGAACTGACGCTCGACCTGAAGGGCGATGCGGAAAAATCGGTGACGGCCGATCCGCACCAGCTCCGCCGCGCGATCTCGCAACTGCTCGACAACGCGATCAACGGCACCCCGCGCGGGGGCCGGATCGCGATCGATATCGGGCGCAAGCGCGACGAGACGCGGATCGTGATTTCCGACAATGGCCGCGGGATGAGCCAGCACGAGCTTGCTCGTGCGCTGGAGGGCATCCGCATGTCGTCGGACGGCAAGGGTATCGAACGCCGCCACGGGCTGGGCATTCCGCTGGCGCGGCAATTGGTCGAAGCGCATGGCGGTACGCTCGAGATCCGCAGCCGCAAGAACAGCGGCACCACTGCAACGATCACCCTGCCGTGAAAATCGCGCTGCCCGATCTCGCGGCGATGGAGGCGTTCGGCCAGCAGATCGCCGCGAAGCTGGCGCCGGGCGATGTCGTGGCGCTTTCCGGTACGCTGGGCACTGGCAAGACCACGCTGGCGCGTGCGATCATCGCGGCGCTCGGTCACGAGGGCGAGGTGCCTTCGCCGACCTACACGATCATCGAAACCTATGACGGCCTGCCGGTCCCGCTGGTCCATGCCGATTTCTACCGGCTCGAGGATCCCGCGGAAGCTGCCGAGCTGGGGCTCGACGACTACCGGGAGGGCGCCGCACTGCTGGCCGAGTGGCCCGATCACGCGGGCGGTTTCGCCCATGAGCCGAACTGCCTCGCCATTGCNCTGGAAAAGGTGGGCGAAGGCCGCGAGGCCGTTGTCACCCCGGGCACATCTTGGCAAAGCCGCTGGCCATGAGCGATGCGCCTTTCGACGAGATTCACGAGTTTCTGGGTGGCACCCGGTGGGAAGGCGCGGAAATCGCCCCTCTCGTCGGCGATGCCAGCTTCCGCCGCTACTTCCGGGTAAGGATGGGGGGGGACAGCGCGATGCTGATGCATGCGCCGCCGCCGCACGAGGACCCGGAGCCGTTCCTGCACGTGGCGCACTGGCTCGACAGGAACGGCCTGCGCGCGCCCCGCATACTGAGTGAGGACGCCGCCAATGGCTGGGTGCTGATCGAGGATTTCGGCGACCAGCGCATGCGCGAATGGATCGATGCCCATCCGGCCGACGAGCGCGGGATCTACGCGCAGGCGATCGATACGCTGGTGGCGCTCCACCGGCTGCCGCCCGGCCCGTTCGAGCCCTATGACATGGCCGTCTACCTGCGCGAAGCGATGCTGCTGGTCGAATGGTATTGCCCGGCCATGGGACTGACGGTCGATGTGCCGGCCTATCGCGCCGCATGGGAAACCGCACTCGAGCCGCTGCTCGCGAGGCAGGATCCCGGCGTCACTGTATTGCGCGACTACCATGCCGAAAACGTCATGCTGCTCGAACCCGGCAAGCTGGCGGGAGCGCAGGGATTGATAGATTTCCAGGACGCGCTGGTCGGCCATCCGGCCTACGACCTCGTCAGCCTGCTGCAGGATGCGCGGCGCGAAGTATCGACCGAACTCGAATGCGAGATGCTGGGCCGCTACCGTGCCGCGGCTGACCCGGGGCCCTATTTCGAAGCCGATTATGCCCGGCTCGGGGCGCAGCGGAACGCCAAGATCGTGGGCATTTTCACGCGTCTCGCCAAGCGCGATGGCAAGGCGCGGTATCTGGCAATGATCCCGCGCGTCTGGCAGGCGATGGAACGCGATCTGGCGCATGAAGCGCTGGCGCCGGTCGCCGCGTGGTTCGACGCGAACATCCCGCAGGAAATCCGCGATACCGCCGGAGGGGAAATCCAGTGACCACGCTCGTCTCCGACACGGCCATGCTGATGGCCGCAGGGCTGGGCAAGCGCATGCGCCCGCTTACCGCGACCACGCCCAAGCCGCTGGTGCGCGTGGCCGGAAAACCCCTGATCGACCGTGCGCTCGACCGCCTCGAGGAAGCCGGTGTCGCAAGGGCCGTGGTAAATGTGCATTACCTGGCCGATGCGATCGAAGCGCATGTCGGTGCGCGCAAGGCGCCCGCGGTGACGTTCTCGGACGAACGCGAGCAATTGCTCGAGACCGGGGGCGGCATGGTCAAGGCCGCCGCCGCCGGGCTGCTGCCCGATCCGTTCTTCGCCTGCAATGCCGACAGCATCTGGCTAGACGGCCCGCAAAACGCCTTCAGCGATCTTTCGGCCGGGTGGGATCCCGAGCGCATGGATGCGTTGCTCTTGCTCGTCACGCACGCGCGCGCCCACAATTTCGACGGTTCGGGCGATTTCTACATGGACCCCGCCGGCCAGCTCACGCGCAAGCTGCCCGGCCGGATCGCGCCCTTCAT
>FUFK010067319.1_pt1 | contig 10138 bp, 13 predicted proteins | sample 1021851 | NCBI WGS metagenome assembly FUFK01 (sample SAMEA51879418, study PRJEB19060) | metagenome
AATTCCTTCAGCTGTGGGATATCAACCTACATTAGCTACTGATATGGGTAATCTTCAAGAAAGAATTACAACAACAAACAAAGGATCAATTACTTCTGTGCAAGCGATTTATGTTCCAGCTGATGACTTGACTGATCCAGCACCTGCAACATCATTTGCTCACTTAGATGCTACTACTGTACTTTCAAGACAAATAGCTGAAATTGGTATTTATCCTGCAGTAGACCCATTAGATTCTACTTCAAGAATTTTAGATCCAAGAATAGTTGGTGATGAGCACTATAGAGTTGCGAGAGATGTACAAAGAATTTTACAATCTTATAAATCACTTCAGGATATTATTGCTATCCTTGGTATGGATGAATTATCTGAGGAAGATAAATTAGTTGTAGCAAGAGCAAGAAAGATTCAAAGATTTTTATCTCAACCATTCTTTGTTGCTGAAGTATTTACAGGTTCACCAGGAAAATTAGTTGATCTTGAATCTACAATCAAAGGATTTGATGCAATCTGTAAAGGAGAATATGATCACCTGCCAGAAGCAGCTTTCTACATGGTTGGCACAATTGAAGAGGCTATTGAAAAAGCTCAAAAAATGGAAAAAGAAGCTGCAGCTTAATGAGCGAAGAATTTAAAATTGAGATAGTAAATCCTGAAAAATCTTTTTTGGTCAAAGAAGATGTATCAGAAGTAGTAGTACCTGCTTTTGAGGGAGAAATGGGGATATTAAAAGATCACATTTCAATTATCTCATTTTTAAAACCAGGTATTATTAAAGTAAGTTCAAAATCTGGTGATGAAAATTATTATGTTGAGGATGGTATAGTAGAGTTTAAAAATAATAATTTATCTATTCTAACTAGCTCAATTTATAATTTATCCGATATGGATAAATCTGTTCAACAGAATTTACTGAAAAAAGCTGAAGAAGAGTCAGCAAAACCAGATATTAATGATCAAACTAAATATTTAGTAGATCAAAAAATTGAAGTTTTAAAAACTCTTAATTAAGAATTTTTTTTACTTTATCTTTAACTTCTTTGTANACGTGTAGTTTGAAATCAACTACCAAGTCTGTAATTTTATCTAGGTCTACCCATTTCCATTCTAAAAATTCAGGGTGTTTGGTTTTGATATTTATTTCATTATCTACCCCAACAAATCTCATTAAAAACCATTTTTGTTTTTGACCTCTGTATTTTCCTTTCCAAATCAAACCAAGCAATCTATCTGGAAGTTCATAAGTTATAGTTCCATCTAACTCTTTTATTAATTCAACATTTTTAATACTGGTTTCTTCTTCAAGTTCTCTGTAAGCAGCTTTTAAAAAATCCTCACCCTCATCTACACCGCCCTGGGGCATTTGCCAAAAATTTTTGGGGTTATCTATTCTTTTGGCAACAAACACTTTGTTCTCTTTATTTAACACAACAATTCCTACTCCACTTCTTAGTGGAAGATTATGTAAATCTTTTTTCATTTTATCCGTTGAGTAATTTAATTGCGTAATTTAGTTGATTATCAGTGTCAGTTCTTATTTTAAAATCATCACCTTCTTCATTTACTTCAATGTCTGGACGTACACCAACTTCAGATATAGATTTTCCAGATGGAAGATAATATTTTGCAACAGTTAAACGTATTGCACCTCTATTTTTAAGAGGAATAATAGATTGAACTGAACCTTTGCCATAACTGTTCTCACCTACAACAATTGCTCTTTTGTGGTCTTTTAAAGCTCCTGCAACAATTTCTGATGCTGAAGCTGATCCATAATTTATCAGTACTAATAATGTTTTTCCGTCAGTTATGTCTCCTTTTTTTGCAAACCATTTTCTATTATCAGATTTTTTTCTACTTTTAGTGGAGACAATTTCACCATTTTCTAAAAAGAAATCAGATATTCTTATTGCCTGGTTTAGCAATCCACCTGGATTATTTCTTAAATCCAAAATAAACGAATTAAGATTTTTATTTTTTTTTAATTTCTTTATTTGTTTTTCTATTTGATCACTACTGTTTTCATTAAATGAAGTTAATCTAATATAGCCAATATTTTCTTCTAATAACTCTGACTTAACTGATTGAATTTCAATTATTTCTCTAGTGATATTAAATGTTAATGCTTTTTTTTCTCCTCTTCGTCTAACTGTTAATTCTATACTTGAACCTACTGGGCCTCGCATTAAATCAACAGCTTCACTTAGAGATTTCCCTTGAACTTGGGTATCATTAATTTTCACAATGTAATCACCAGCTTTTAATCCAGCTTTTGACGCTGGTGTGTCGTCAATAGGTGAAATAACTTTAACAACTCCTGCTTCCATACTTACCTCAATTCCAAGGCCACCAAATTCACCGCTAGTTTCTGTTTGCATCTCCTCCAAAATTTCAGGAGACATATAAGAAGAATAAGGGTCTAAAGATTGAAGTAAACCATTGATAGCAGAGTCCATGCTTTCAGATTGGTTGATCTCATCAATATACTCTCTGTTTATTTTTTCTAAAACCTCACCAAATAAATCTATCTTTTTATAAATATCTACTTCAGACGAGTTTGCTGAAATAAAATAAAAAAATGANAAAAAAATAAATGAATAATATTTAATTATTTTCATATCATTACTTTTTCTTTGGGAATAAACTCTGACCAGATTTTTTCTAATTCATAAAATTTTCTTTTCTCTGGGTGAAAAATATGAACGATTAGATCTATACCGTCTACCAATTTCCATTCACCACTTTCTTTACCTTCTATTTTAGAGTCTTTAATCCCATTATCTTTAAGTTTTTCTAATACTTGTTCAGATAAAGACTGTATATGTCTAGATGATGTACCGCTTGCTATTATCATATAATCTGCCATAGAACTTTTATCTTTTAGATCAATAGTTACTATGTCTTCAGCTTTGTTAAGATCTAATGTGGTGATTACAATTTCTTTGAGATCTGAAATTTTATCCATTAATTAAATTTAGACTATCAAATTTTTCTTAATTGAGAAGATGAAATGTTGACTTTATTAAACTCTATGAATTTGAGGGTGGTACTACCGAGAGCCTTAAATGTCTTTGATTTTAATGAGTTTTTTTTATAGCCATGTCTATCGAAAACNAAAATATTACACTTTTGTGAAATAGATTTTGATNTATACCATTTGTGAAAATTTATTAAGTTATCTGCTCCCATTAAAAAATAGATTTCAATATTTTTATTTTTTTTTAAATGATTAATTAAATCGATTGTTTTATTTGAATTAATTTTATTTTCATAAAATCTCACTTTTATAAATGAATTGTTACCAATAATTTTTTTACAGAATTTTATTCTTTCAGTAACTGAGGTTTTGCTCTGGTTTTTAAAAGGATTTTTTTTTGTGATTGCCCAAATAATGTTTTTAAGNTCAAATCTTTTTTTTGCTTCTTTTGAAATAGCNAGATGACCTTTNTGAGCAGGATCAAATGATCCTCCTAAAATTCCTATTTTTGTCTTATTTAATTTCAAATTAATTTCTTATTTTNCCGTTACTTGTAATTTGATATTTNTATGAAACAAGTTGATTAAGTCCCACAGGCCCTCTTGGTGGNAGTACATTGGTAGAAATTCCAACTTCTCCTCCGAACCCAAATTCACCTCCATCTGCAAATTGAGTTGAAGTGTTATGCATAGCAATAGAGCTTTTGACTTCNTTTAGAAATTGATTNGCNGTTTTTTTGTTTTTTGTAATTATTGAGTCTGTATGCATTGTTCCATACTTNTTAATATGACTTATAGCTTCATTGAGGTTGTTTACTATTTTNACNGAAACTGCNGAGCTTAAATATTCTGTAGACCAATCNTTTNCAGTAGCTTTAAAAATTTTACCTTTNTAAAATTTAGCCAAAGTCTTTTCTCCATAAATTTTACAACCATTTTTTTCTAAATTACCCAGGATTGTATTGCTAAATTTTTTAACAATATTTTTATGTAGAATAATGGTTTCGGTCGCCCCACATATGCTGGTGTTTCTTAATTTTGCGTTAGTAACAACTCTATTTGCCATCTTTAATTCAGCGTCTTTGTCGACATATGTATGACAAATACCCTCAAGATGACCAATTATAGGAACCTTAGAAAGTTCTTGAACTTTTCTTACAAGATTTTTTCCACCACGTGGAATTATAACATCAATATATTCTTTCATTTTAGAAAGCATTACATCAACCATCTTTCTGTTTTTAGANTCTATAAATTGTATAAAGTTTTCATCTACTTTATTTTTTTTGAGCGCTTTTCTAAANAGTTTTGACAAAANTCTATTTGAATTGATTGCNTCAGAACCTCCTCTTAAGATTACTGCATTACCTGATTTGAAACATAAACNCGCAACATCTGATGTAACATTTGGNCTACTTTCATAAATTACNCCAATNACTCCTATTGGAATTGATACTCTNCTAATATTTAATCCATTAGGTCTTTTCCACTTTTCTAAAACATGATNAATNGGATCTTTAAATNTAATAATACTAATAATAGAANTTNTGATGTCGTTTATTTTTTTCTCATTTAAATGAAGTCTATTAATTAAATTTTCTTTTAATCCTATTTTTTTTGCATAATTAATATCTTTAGTATTTTCTTTAATTATTAAACCTTTATTTTCGTCAAGCATTTTAGCATAGGAGGCTAAAACATTATTTTTAATTTTTGTGTCTATTTTATATTGACTTGCTTTTCTTGCTCTTTTACCGATTAAATTCATATAATTATTCATTTATACTTCTACCATATCATCTTTATGAATAACTTCAGATTTTGCAACATACCCAAGTAATTTTTGAATTTCATTCGAATGGTGTCCCATAATTTTTTTTACTTCATCAGAAGAAAAAGAACTTAAACCCCTAGCACATTCATTATTTTTTTTATCTAAAACTTTTATATGATCACCTTTATTAAATNTTCCTGATACATTTTTNATACCTGCAGCTAGTAAACTTTTTCCAAGCTTTAANGCTTTTTTGGCTCCATCATCAATTACAANATTTCCTTTAGGNGCAATTGAGCTNATTATCCANTTTTTTCTAGCATGAAGTTTNGAGACCTTTGGGCTGAACCATGTACAATTATTTTTTTCAATAATTTTTGAAATAGGATTTGAATACAGTCCGTTTGCAATAATCATACTGCTGCCAGCTAANTGACAAATTTTAGCAGCTTCAATTTTTGTTTGCATTCCTCCACTTCCATATTCATTAATTCCTTTGATATTAATTTCTTTTAAGTCTTTGTTTATATCATTTACTATTTTTATTAGTTTAGCGTCTTTATTTACTTTTGGATTTTTTGTAAAAAGGCCATCTACATCTGAAAGTAAAATTAATGTATCGGCGTTTGTAATTTGAGCTACTCTAGATGCCAATCTATCATTATCTCCATATTTTATTTCAGTTGTTGCAATTGTATCATTCTCATTAACAACTGGGATAAATCCAAGTTCGAATAAATTTTCGAATGTTCTTTTGGCATTTAAGGATCTTCTTCGNTCCTCCGTATCTTCTAGAGTTAACAAAATTTGTGAAATATTTAATTTGAATTTTGANAAGGTCTGAGAGAATAAATTCATTAGTTCAATTTGGCCAATAGAGGCAATTGCTTGACTTTTATCTAACTTNATATTTTTTTTGTTAAAATTCATTTTTTTACATCCAAGAGCNATAGCACCTGAACTAACAATGACNATTTTTTGATTTTTATCTTTTAGTTTTTTGATGTCCCTNGCAAAGCTTGAAAGCCATTTTTTTCTAATTTTTTTATTTTCATCAACTAATAAAGATGAACCAATTTTAATAACAATAATTTTCGAGTTTTTAAGATACATAGGATAATAATTTTGCCTTAATTTTTGAAACAGATTCTTTATTTAAAGTTGTCATAGTCATTATCTCACAATTTTTATCTTTAGAGAAATCATCAATTACATCTTTAGCTGTATCTTCGTCAATTAAATCTATTTTGTTAAACACAATTAATTCTTTCTTATCAAGCATTTTAGAGCTGTAATTTTTAAGNTCATTTTTAACCTGATCATAAGACTCCTTGAGATCNAGATTAGTAATATCAATTAANTGTAATAAAGATTTGCATCTTTCTATATGTTTTAAAAANTGTATCCCAAGNCCAACACCTTCNTGGGCACCNTCNACTANTCCTGGTATATCAGCTATTGTAATTTCTTTATCATCATAGCTAGCAACACCTAAGTTAGGATTGANTGTTGTAAATTTATAATTAGCAATTTTAGGATTTGCGTTAGTAAGCGCTGCCAACAAACTTGATTTTCCTGCGTTAGGTAATCCGATAATTCCAATATCAGCTATCGTTTTAAGTTGTAACCAAATTGTAAACTCTTCTCCTAAAGTTCCTTTCGTAAACTTTCTTGGAGCTCTGTTTGTGGAGCTTTTAAATCTAGTATTTCCCAAACCACCTTTGCCACCATTAGCTGCAATGTACTCTTCTCCTTTCTTGTTAAAGTCAAATAATAGAGTTTTGTTATCTTCTTCAAATACCTGAGTTCCAAGAGGAACTTTTAAAATTAAATCCTCACCACTTTTGCCTGTTCGATTTTGACCAGAACCATTTTCTCCACGTTCAGCTTTATGATGTTGTTGATATCTGTAATCAATTAAAGTNTTTAAGTTTTCTTCTGATTTTAAAATGATAGAACCACCTCTGCCTCCATCACCTCCATCAGGTCCTCCAAACTCAACATATTTTTCTCTTCTAAAACTTGGCGAACCGTCACCACCGTTTCCAGCTTTAATATAAATTTTAACTTGATCGAGAAATTTCATAATACAACATTTTCTTGGTTGTACTATTAATTGGGTTTTACTGAAACGTAAGTTCTATCTAATTTAGATTTTTTGAATACAACTTTACCTTTAATAACAGAAAAAATTGAATGATCTTTTCCCATTCCAACATTTTCGCCAGGAAAAATTTTTGTTCCTCTTTGTCTAACAATTATATTTCCAGGTATTACAGTTTCTCCACCGTATTTTTTAACACCAAGTCTTCGACCGGCACTATCTCGTCCGTTTCTCGATGATCCACCTGCTTTTTTTGTTGCCATAATTTACCTAATAATTATTTACTTGCAGCTTCTTTAACTTCCTCTTTTTTGGAAGCTGGTTTAATTTTTTCAGCTTCAGATAATACTTTACCATCTTTTGAAAAAATTTTGTTAATTCTTATCAAAGAAAATTGTTGTCTATGTCCATTTTTTCTTCTTGAATTTTGTCTTCTTCTTTTTTTGAAAATTAGAATTGTTCTATTTTTACTATTTTTAATTAAATCTGCCTCTACCTTAGCACCGTCAATATTAGGAGTTCCAACTTCAATATTTTTATCATCTCCNTATGCTAGGATTTCATTAAATTCTATCTTAGTTTCAGGCTTTGAGTCTGGTAGTTTTTCNATTTTTAATATTTCACCAGATTTAACTTTGTACTGTTTACCACCTGTTTTTATTACTGCGTATGACATAGTATGAATTTTAAATTTAAGTTACCGCAATATAGTTACCGGAAGCCTATAGTCAAGCTGAATTAGTTAGAAATTATCCTTTAAATCCCTTAATTTTGAAAAGGTTTTTAAGTCATTTGCTCTTAAAAAAATATTACAATCAATTTCATCTTGTAAGGTTGATGGAATAGTAGGCAAATTATTATTTCTTTGTTTTTTTATAAATTCTATTTTCTTTAATAAAGAAGAATTTTCAGAGTCATGTTCCAAGCAGAATTTTGAATTGTTTAGAGTATATTCATGACCACAATAGATTTTTGTTTCTTTAGGTAAGGATTTTAATTTATTTAAAGAGTCATACATTTGTTCATATGTACCCTCAAAAATTCTACCACACCCAAGTGAAAAGAGTGTATCTCCAGTGAATAGTAAGTTTTCGTCNAAAAAATAAAAACAAATATGTCCCGTAGTNTGTCCTGGGATATGAATAATTTTAGCTTTAAAATTTCCACTATTCCAAATTTCATTATCTTTTAATAAGATATCAATCTCTGGTATCCTTTTTGCATCTCCATTAAATCCCAAAACAACAGATCCAAATTTTTTTTTTAATTCAGTGTTACCTCCAATATGATCGTAATGATGATGAGTATTTAAAATATATTTTAAATTAATATTTTTACCNCTTAAGTAATCAATTATTGGTTTAGCTTCACTTGGATCAACAACACAAGCTTCNAGTTTATCTTCATCAATAATTAAATAACTATAATTATCTTGTAGGCAGGGTATAATTTCTACTTTCATTTATTTTTCTATTAAAAATATTCCAAGATCAGCAAATAAATTTTTAGTTCCTAAATTATTATTTGTTATATTTGAAACATTATTATTATTTAAAGCTAAAGTTTTTATCATTTTGATTTCTTTAGATTTTATAAAATTTACAAAATCTTTAATTGTACACATATGCAAATTAGGNGTGCTGTGCCATTGTTCTGGTAATGATTTTGTTATTGGCATTGTGCCCTTAAATAATAGATGCAATCTAACTTTCCAATTACCAAAATTTGGTATCGTTACAATTGCTTTTTTTCCAACTCTTAAAAGTTCATCTAAAACAAGTTCAGGGCTTAAAAATGCTTGGAGTGTTTGACTCAACACAACATAATCAAATGATTTATCAGGAAATTGTTTTAAGTCTTTTTCTGCATTACCTTCTATTACAGTTAATCCTTTTGCAATACATTCTTGTACTTTTTCCTTAGATATTTCTAGTCCTCTTACATTTATATTTTTATTTTCTTTTAAAAATTGCATCAAAGTTCCATCTGCACAACCTACATCTAGAACTTTTTTATTATCNTCAATTAAATCTGATATTACTTTAAATTCATTTTTCATTTTNTAATTCTATATAAGATTTGTCTAAGAAATTNTTTAGTGCGTTTAAAAAATCAGGNACATCTAATAAAAAAGAGTCGTGACCTTTATCAGATACAATNTCTACAAAACCAACATCTGCTCCAATAGAATTTAAAGCTATAACAATATCTTTATTTTCTTGGGTTGGATAAAGCCAATCAGAAGTAAAAGAAATTACAAAAAATTTAGCTTTTGTATTTTTAAATGCATCAGACAAATTCCCATTAAATTGTTTAACTAAATCAAAATAATCCATAGCTCTAGTTATGTAGAGGTAGCTGTTTGCATCAAATCTATCTACAAATACAGATCCTTGGTATCTCAAATAACTCTCAATTTGAAAATCTGCATCAAAACCAAATTTCAAATCTTCTCTTTCTTGCAATTTTCTTCCAAACTTTTCCTGCAAACCTTTTTTTGAGAGATAAGTTATATGAGCTGCCATTCTCGCAACAGCAAGCCCTTTGCCTGGGTTTGCATTATTAGCTTCATAATTTCCATCTTTCCAATTGCTGTCAGCAGTGATTGCCTGTCTCCCTAGTTCATTGAAAGCAATATTCTGTGCTGAATGACTTGAAGTTGTAGCAATAGGTATAACAGTTTTAGCTTTATCAGGAAAGTTTGTGATAAACTGAAGAACTTGCATGCCTCCCATAGAACCTCCAGTAATTGCAAATAGTTTATCAATTCCAAAGTGTTCAAGTAAATTATATTGAGCATTTACCATGTCATTAATTGTAATAACTGGAAAATCAGTCCCAAAAGTTTTTTGTGTTTCAGGATCTTTATGGCTTGGTCCATAAGATCCCATACATCCACCAATTACATTTGAACAAATAACAAAATATTTATTGGTATCTATTGCTTTGTCTGGGCCTACAGCAAAACTCCACCAACCATCTTTTTTGGTAATAGGGTTTAAACCAGTTACAAATTGATCTCCAGTTAGTGCATGAAATACTAATATAGCATTGTCTTTATTCTCATTTAAAGACCCATAAGTTTCGAATGCAACTGGAAAATTGTTTATAGTTTTACCACAATCTAATTTAAGAGGTTTTTTTACAATTAATGTCTTAATATTTTTTTCTGTGTTCATTTTAAAGCCTTTAGATGAATTGTGAGAAAAAAAACTATTTTAGCGGTTTTTTTTAAGCGCTCGCAATTCAGTTAAATCAGCGCATAAATTTTGTACAAGAACTTG
>FUFK010042144.1_pt1 | contig 10137 bp, 10 predicted proteins | sample 1021851 | NCBI WGS metagenome assembly FUFK01 (sample SAMEA51879418, study PRJEB19060) | metagenome
AATATCATCTGCTGCATCTTTTTTAGAATTATTATATATTTTTTCAGCTTTTATCATAAAATCTCTTGCTTCTTTTTCAGCATTTAATTCTATCTTTTCAGCACTTAATTCTACCTTATCAGCTAACTTGTTGTATATTCTTTTGTGTGTTTCCATTTTATTTTAATTTACGTTCTAATTCAATAAAAAATTTACCAGCTTCTGTAATTTTACTATCTAAATTTACTCCAAGTTTTTTTGCTATTTTCAAAACCTCTTGATAATCTCTTTCTCTTCTTGCTGCAAGATTTTCTAGAGAACTTAATTTTCCTTTTGCTGTTTCAGCATCTTTTATTATATCTTGAACAAGAGCAAAATCATACTTTTCTGAATTTAATGCTATCTTTTCAAATACTGTTTTTATTGTTTCCATTTCTTATTTTTTATAATCAGGATGATGGCCATTGTTAGGCATATTCACAGGTGCTTTTTCAGCTTGTTTTGTGCCTGATGGCCTTCTCCTATATGTTTTTGGTATCTCTTTTACTATGTTATAATCTGCAAGTTTCTTGCTGCCTTTCTTACCATCTAATGCTGCACTAGTTTTCATCTTATATAAAACCTGTTGCCATTTGTGCCTGCAATACACTCCACCTTTATATTTAAATAAATCATACTTCTGGCCTTTGTGCATTGGCAATTCAGCAGCTTTGAAATTTAATTCTCTACTTGCTTTATCAATATCTTCTATTCTATATACTACACCTCTTTTGCTTCTAGACATCATAGCACTACAAAACTTTCTACTTGTTCCACCTTTTCTGCTGCCTTTTGCATATTTGTACCTAATCTTGTAATAACTCTTATCTAGTATGCTAAATCCATTAGGATTGTTTTTTACTGGTGTATCACTTCTAACTGCTTCTGCTAGTTGTATCATATCATTAGCCCAATCTTCTTCACTTTCATTTTCATCATCTACATCTCTAATATCTACCATTTCCCACTCTTCAGTATCTATTATTTCACCTTCTAAACCGTGTAGTATTTCTTCAAATATATCTTCAGGTAAATCTTTGCTTTGTGCTAATTGTAGTTCAAAATCAAAATCACTATCTTCTTGTTTGATACCTGTTTTTTCTTCAATAGCTTCTGCATCTTGTAAACTCTTATCTACTTCTATAAATTCTAATGGTTGTAGTGTTTTAAAATATAGATTAAGTGTAATATCATTTACTGCTAGTATTTCATCTAGTGCATCTATAATTAAATCTTGATAAGGTTTAATAACAATATTATCAAATAATAGTGTGGCAGTTTCTATCTCTTCACTATTGTTACCCAATCCATTGTTTCCATCTCTTAAGCCTAGTAATAATGGTGAAGTAACTCTATGTGTTAAAAGTATCTTTCTTTGGCATTCTTCACTTAAATAACTATAGTGTTCAGGCGCATCTGCTAAGGGTATGTCATCAATAGTACATTTTTGTTCTACACTGTTATTAAATGCAACTATAACCTTCTCACCGTATGAACCTGTGAGCTTGCCCATCACTTGGTCTTTAATTTCTAATTGCTTGGTTCTGTCTGGAATGCCACCATTAAAGTTTATTACTTTAGTTCCTGAAAAACTACATTGAGCATCATTGATCAAAAAATCTGCAATTTCTTTTTCTAATACTGCATAGCTAATTTGGTAATCTGCTGGTGAGTAATAATAGTAACCACTAACAAATCTTTTTATAATATATATTTCATTTTTAGCACCACTACCAAATACAGGAAATTTAGTAAGTTTCGTGTTTCTTGTAACTTTAGTCCAATCAGGTGCATAGTAATAATTTTTAATATCACCGTTTGCATCCATCTTTTCAGCTCTTAACGTCTCACGTGGGAAGTGTGTTAATGAACCTATTTTATTGCCTTTATATGAAACCTGAATAGCTGCTTCACCTAATAACTTTAAATCATTACAAACCTTTCGCATACACGTTGGTGTAAGCAGCTGCTTCATTTGTGCATATTCTTCAGGCTTTTGGTTGCTATCTGTAGCATCTAAACCTTTGCCGTATATCATATTAACAATACCATTTATTACAGCTTGGTTTGTTGTGCTATCCATATACGCATCAATCAAGTTTTGGTAGTAATCATTGTCATCACCTATTCCTACCCAATCCCTATTGCGTTCTTCCGTGATAGCAGGTCTTTCATATTGGTTTAACTGTATTAAATGTAAATTATCCATAATATACAAATTCATTGTTTCCTGTACTTTGCTCTATGTAAACACCATTGCTAATTTCATAATCACTTAGTGTTTGATCTGTGCAGTACATTTTATCTTTAAATATAACAATTCCATCTGTGGTATTAGTAATGGTAATTGTATAATAGTTGTTTTCCTTTAGTGTTTGTGTAGTGCTATATTGATAATAGTAATCCAATTCTGTAAATGTTGCTGCTGTATCTTCTAATATTACTTTATTTTGTCCTTCAGATTTTATTACTAACTTATAAACCTTAGCACCACTTATTGCTTCACGTGGTATAAAGTTAATGTTTCTTGTGCCTGTTTTAGTTAGTATCTGCATATTTTTTAAAAAAAGAAGGTGGCCTTTTAAAACCACCCTCCACAATCAACTATATATTTATGAATCACACCCGTGATGAAGTGTCTCTTTTAGCTATTTGTTCCTACTGTAACTGTTACCGTTGCACTTGTCATTCCCGCATATGGGTCTGCAGAAGTTGCACTTTGTATAAAGTTAGCAGGCTTAGCTTCTTGTGCTGTAAAAGTTAATGTATATCCAGATAAATCACCAAATGCTGCACCTGATACAATTGTACCACCAGTAACTTCGCATCCGTGTACTAATCCAAACTGCATAAAGTTTCCGTTTCTATCTTCTATACAAATATGTGGTCTGTTAAAAGCCATTAACTTCAATTCTGCATTATCTTCTTTAGATAGTTTAGGAAATTGTAAACTAATACTTTGTTCAAAGAATGTAGTACCATTTTCTCTAGAACTGGTAATTGTTTGCTCAAATGAATTTGTTCCGTGTAAGTCATATTGAAATGCTGTAAAAGTTCCAGTCATATCAGTAATCTGATCAGCAGATTCTGTTACTGTTCCTAAATCACCAAAATCAACAAACCAAGCACGAACTAAACCACCTATTACATCTTTACAGGGTACTTTACGTCCTTTTGTTAAATCGCAAGCCATAATCTTAAAATTTAAATTAAGGGGGAATCACACCCCCTTGTTATTAATTAATCTTAGGCGTATATAACTACATCTGATGTAATTCCTATTTGTACACCTGCTGTAAATCTCATTACCAATCTAACGTTCTGGCTTCCGTCCAAATCTCCCATATCTAGAAGTTTAACTTCGTTATGATCAGAAAGTAATCCAGTACCAAAGTATAAGTTAGATTTTTGCGCTGCCATCATTGAATCATCTGGTAAACCAGCACCAATAACAACTTTAACACCATCATAAGAAAGTGCGCCATTGTTCCACCATTGTGTTCCTTGTGAATTAACACCTGCAGCACCTAAGCCATTAGCTCCAAAACCGCCTAATGCTCTTACATATAATTTTGCTGCTTTTCTTGAAACATAGATGTATAAATCTTCTTTACCATAAACACCTGAAGGTATAGCATCTACTACTTTACCCATCTCATCAATGATGTTGGCAGCAGTTAAAGGTTGACCTGTTACTGGTACACATCCTGAACCACCAGCTGTAGCTAGGTAATAGAATCCATCAAATTCACCAGCGTTGCCTGTTTGTCCTGCCCAAATATTATTTTCAGTTTTTTCAGCTACCAATCCAGCTGCGTGACCAATAATAAAATCAGAAAATGCAGGTGGTAAATTATCATAAGCAGAATATCCCATCTGAATCGCTTCCCAATCACTTCTAAAATCTTTCTTACAAAATTCTAGATTTACTTGAAATTCTTCTGGTTGTAATATTCTTTCAGTAAGTGTAACAGTTCCTGTTGCTGTAAAATCACAAGTTGCATCTTTAATTACATTTGCATCAGTTGCTACTTTCTTTAAAACCTCTTTGAATTTAACATTAGGTTTTACGGTGATTAAACCGTTTTCAATTGTTGAACCACTAAGTAATGCAGCAGAAATATACTTTCCAGCAAACTCGCCTGCATACGTAGAAGTTATTGAAGTTGTTGTTGCCATTTTTTATTATTTAATTATTATTAAAAATTTTACTGTAAACTCTATCCATTGTGGTAGTTTGTCTGTTACCACTAATTTTAAAGTTTACTTTGTTGTTTTGTTCTGCTTCTGGATTGTGTTTTATTGGCTCAACCGTTTCAGCAGATAATTCTTCTTTAGTTTCTTGAGCTTCTTCGCTCATTTCATCTTTCTTTTTACCGTGGTCCATTGCTTCAATCATAGATTTTAGTTCATCCATAGCTAGTGCAAATTCTTCACGAGTAACATATTTCATTTCTTCTTTTTCTTCTTTATCCTCGTGTTCTTCCATTTCAGTATCTACGGTTTCTTCAGAAAGTTCTTCTTCTGCTTCTTCAGCAGCTTTTGTAATATTGTCTATTAGACCTTCCTCAACTACAAAAAGTGTTCTACCATCTTCTAGTTCATATTCACCTACTGGTAATGCCATTTCACCATCTTCTGATTTGATAAATACTGCATTGCCTTTGGTAAATTCTTCTGATACTAATAATGTACCATTCTTTAAACTCATTTCAGCTAGTTCTACTTTTTCTTCAGAAAGTTCTACACCAACAATATTTTTGATTTTGTTTAGTATATCATTTGCTTTCATAATAAGATTTATTAGTAATGTAAAAAAATGTGCAAAGTGTTATGTGTTTTTGCAAAAAAAATTATTCAGGTGTTCCAGTTATGTTTCCTATACCTTGTGCTTGTAATGAACCATCACAACATTTTCTACTATATCTTTTACCATCTTCACATAAACAACCTCTTTTTGTTCCTTTAGGTGAAGTTCTACTTGGTGTTTTCCATTTTTTCATATTATTTATTTTTTGGTGATTTAGGNTGTTTACTTGGCAATAGATCAAAATCTCCTGTATACTTAGGGTTTTGTGGTCTACCATTTTTAACTAGATATAAATAAGCATTTACTCTAGCTTGCGCCCAAGCTGAAGGTGATTTAATCTTTGGTGAATGTGAAACATTAAATGCTCCTAGTCCACGTTGAAACACACTTTTTAATTGTCCAATAGTTACACCATAACCTAGTTTCTTTTTATACCTTTCATTAAATTCATCTGCTTTCTTTTGTAAACTTGCTTCATCTTGCTTGCTTACTTTTGCACCTCTACTTGTAGATGCATCTCCTTTAGCAGTACCTTCACCTTTTGGATTAGGATTAGGTGTATCTGATTTAGGTGCTTTAGGTGATTTCTTCACTCCACCTCTTGGACCTATTTCTGCATATTCATTTTTTTTTACACACTTACCTTCTTTGTTTTTCTTGTATCCTTCTGGACAATCCTTATTTAATTTGTGTTCTTTGCAAGGCATATACCATTCTTTACCTTCATATTCGTGAATGTGAAANCCTTCACAACCAATATTTTTAGCCATTTCNTCTGCTTTTTCTTGTGAACTATAAGCTAACCTATCATCTAGTATTGCAAAATCTTCATTAACTACCATAGATGCAAGATTGATCTCACCTAGTTCTTTTAACTTACTTTCAGCCCATCTTAAACCAGCTTTACCACCCCATAGTAAATAGCTAATTGTACCACAAGCTGTACTATCACTTTCATCATAGTATTCTTCTGCTCTAGATAAATAGCTATACATTCTTTTGATGGTTTCTAAACTTATGTTTTCTTTGTTTGCTAATTGTTGCGCTCTAATCTTACCAATTTGTGTTGCGCATTTATTATTAACCTTTTTATTAAGTTCAATACCTCTTTTAGCATTATTAGAAACTCCTGATGGGTAATCTTTGTATGTTTCAAGTGTAATCTTCTTGCCATTTTTAGTTCTTTTATCTTTTTTTATTAGTGCCTTAATATTACTTAATATATATTCAGCTTCTTCTTCTTCTATAGCTTGCATCTCTGCTTTTAGATTAGGTTTCTGTATTTTAGCTTTATCTGCAAAGTATCCTTCTATACTAAAACCTTTTACTTTGCCTGTTTTTACATAGTCATTCCAAACCTCATCATTTTCTACTTTCATTGAAATCATCCAAGTTCCTTCTGGTACATCAAAACCATACATCTTGCTTTTGTCCATTTCAGGGTCATCAACTATCCAACTTTCTACAACTGATAAACCATTTATTTCCATATTGTGTTCTAGTGTTGCATTGTTTTGATTGCCATTCATAAAAAACAATTCACTTGCACGCTTTACAGTATCTTTACTGAAATACACATAAAACATTGTGTCATTCCGCTTTCTAAATATTGGCTTCATTGGCACCAAGGCGGCCCCAAGAAGGATTCTTTTTTCTTCATCTACTTTTGCAAACTTTATTTCTTCTTTACTTAATGTAATCCATTCTTCTTCAATGGCTGGATTTTCTACTAAACTAACCGCTTCTATACCTGTTAGTTCATCATTTTCATCTAGTAATAATTCTATTATATCCATTTTATTTATTTTATCCACCTACTGTTGCAGATGATATTATATTATTATTTAATTGTTGTGCAGTAGTTACATCTTGTGCTACTACATATGCTTGTACAGGTTGCTGTTGACCTAGTGCCTGTGCCACTTGGTTAATTCCACTTTGGCCTACTATATTAAACTGTGGTGCTGTTGGTTGTGCTGCACCTCCTGTAGATACACTAGGTGTTGTACCACCTCCACCATTACCTGATGGTTGAAACTTCTGTGAAGCAATAGCAGCTACCTGTGCTGCACCAGCTACACCCATTGCTACCATATTTGCAACCCTTAATGCTTGTGGTGGTGTAAAATCTGTAGTTTCTGCTGCTGCTTTCATAATAGCTCTAGAAGTATCTATTAATACAGTTGTAATTGCTAATGCTTTATTTAATTGAAATGCTCTTTTTGCATTCTTTTCATTACTAGCTTCAAATGCATTTATTAACTGCTGAATACCATTTAACACATTCTGTTCTGTTTCTAGTTTATAAGCGTCTAAATCATCTTTTCTTTTTTGAGCTTTTTGTGCAGCTTTTTCATCTATAGCATCTTTTTTATCAGCAACTCTTTTTGCTTCAGCTATTGTTTCATCTGATAATGCTTTTTCATTTTCTAACCTTTTAAAGTTTATTTCTTGTTGAAAGTTTAACAATTCTTCATTAGCATCTACAAATGCTTGTGTGCCTTCTTTATATTGATCTCTCTGTTTTGTTAATCTTTCTACACCTAGTTCTTCTTCTAAATCTATTGCATCTCTTTCTAGTTGTAACCTTTTTATTACATCATCTTCTAATGATGCTGTAAATTCTGCTTCTGCTATCTTTCTTTCATCAATGCCATCTATAACACTTTGCTCTAATTCTATCTTTTCTCTTAATAGTGCATTTGCATTACTATCTTGTTCACTTCTAAAACCTTCTATTTGTGCTAGCACTGCTTGCTTTTCATTCCTAGCTTCTAATAATGCAATGTAATTATCTTGATTTTGATTTAATTTATATTGTTCTTCTGCTTGTTTTATTTGTATATTAACTTGCTCAAGCATTGCTTTTTCTTGCTTATCTAATACATCTTTTAAATCATCATTGGCTTGTATTCTTTCTTCAATGGTTTTAAATTCATTATCTCTAATCTGCCTTAACTGCTCTGCTTGTATATCATACTTTTCAATTAAACCTTGTTGCTTAACAGCAGCTATTTCAGCTTGCTTGGCCATTTCTACATTTGCTTCTGCTTGCTTTATTGTTTCTGTAACTGATTCAGCTACACCTTTTGCAAAATCTTTAATTGTATCAACAGCTTCTGTAGCAGCACCTTTCATTTTAGTATATCCATCAGCCATTTGTTTTGTAGCAGCTTCTAAATCTTTAGTTAATGCTTCTGCTTCTTCTGTATCACCTACAAAGTTGTTAAATGCTATACGCATTTCAAGAAAACTCTTTTTTATGTAACCAGTAACCATTTCAAATTGGCCTGTCATCTGATCTGTAAAATTTTTCTTAAATGCTTTTACACCATTAGAAATACTATTTATAAATGTGTCAAAAGTTGCAAACATAGAATCACTATCATCTTCAAATTTCTTTGCAAATTTTGAAAACCCTATTTTCATAGTTTCTATGCCTGTGTTAAAGAAATCTGTAACTTCCTGTGATGAACTTATTATTTCTTTTAAACCATTAAATGCTGCAATAGCTAGACCTATACCTGCTGCCTTCAATGCTAAACCTACACTTTTAATACCACCAGCTAACCCTTTTGAGGCCTTATTCATATCCTCAAATCCTTTAGCAGCTTTATCTGTAGATGTTTTTACTTCATTCTTTAAATCCTTTATTTCAGATTGTAAATTTTCTACTTGGCTAATTGCCTTATCTGTTTTGATATTTAATTCAATTATTTCTTGCCTTGCCATTTTCTATTTTTATTTGGTTCAATCCTTCTCTAATACTTAATGGTACTTTGTTAATACCTAGTGCTATATTAATATGCTTATCATATAGCTTGTTTTCTTTACAAAATTCTAATGCTTCTAATATTATTTTCATTCTGGTGCTTGGTTTAATAATTCAAATTCTGTTTCACCACTTTGTAGTTTAGTAGTCATTTTATTTATTGTATATAATTTTGTTCCTACTATAATCTTATCATCTAGTGTCAATTGTAATAATATTTTTAATGGCAATACTGCACTAAACTTATACAATCTTGTTTTCTTATCAAATACCCTAGTAATATAATTTTGATAGTTTTTTAAGAATAATGAATTGTTTTGTCCTGAATAATCTGTAAGGTTATAGGTATCTATTTCACTTCCAAAGTTTAAATTTATACTTGGTGCTGTTGCCCTTGAACCTAATTCATTTGCGTGGTGTGGCATATAATAATTAGTTAATTGAAATATATCAATATTTCCAGAAGGATGGTCTGCAAGCGCACCATATGTTTCAGGTCTTGTATTATATATAAAATTAATTGCTGTACTTATACCGCTTCTTTGTATTCCATAAAACAATAATGGCTGCCCAATACTAGGGTTAAGTTCTTGATCTAAAAAACATCCTGTTTGAATATCTGTTAAAGTGTTAGCTGTTAAATCACTTAATCTACTAAATAACATATGTTCAAAAGGTGCTGTAACTTTGTAAATCTTTTTATCACTTGCATTTGTTTTATATTCTACCTCACCATACTTTCTGTTGTTATTATTTAAAAATGTTTGTGCTAATATGCTTTTAGGTTCACTATATTCTAAATCAACCTCACTAAATGGTATTGTATTATTTACTGTGTGTTCATCTGTTTTAATGTATTCTGTAATATCTATTGTATCACCACCAGCATAGAAATCATCTAATCTTTGAACTACTATTTCACCATCAAAATTTACAAATGAAGTAAGATTAAACATCTTAAACAAACCATTTAAAAAATCAAGAACCTTAATATGAGGTATTTCTCTTGATATTATCATATCACTTACTAGTGCTATAGTAGAAGAATCAGCATCAAATGTAGCAGATTTAACTTGGCTACCTAATGAAATATCTTCATATCTATGATCTATTTGTATAGCAACATCAAATGTCATTGTAAAGTTTGATTTAATTCGTGCTGCTATTTCATAAGTCTGATTTAAGTTGATTGGTATTATTCCTGATGTAAGATTTCCAAATGATGTATTAATAGAATCATTGCCTGTTAAATTTTCAGCAGTTGCATAAACAGTATCAGTTAAAATATCCACAATTTCAATCGTATATGGATTATTCAAATTTGACGGTGTTACATCTATTGCAAAATCAAATTCTTCTGGTATTCCTAAACCAGCTGATAAGGTGTCAAAAAATGTGTATGTTCCTTTTGATGTGTTAAAATATGCATTGTATGTTGAACTTGAAAAATGATTACAATTTGCTGTAGAACTTACACAGGTAAAAGATTGATTGTCAATTAATATATTTCCTTGTGAAACAAATTTACCTTTATCAC
>FUFK010043986.1_pt1 | contig 10134 bp, 10 predicted proteins | sample 1021851 | NCBI WGS metagenome assembly FUFK01 (sample SAMEA51879418, study PRJEB19060) | metagenome
AGATTATACATACTTACAAGAGTATCAAGATGTAACAGGAACATCAGCAGCTCAAGGTCAACCTAAATATTATGCTATGTTTGGTGGAGGCACAGGAGAATCAGATACGACATCTGGACGTATAGCTTTTGCTCCAGTTCCTAATACAACATACAGATTTAGAGTGCATTTTAATAAAATGCCAGACCTTTTAGAGGGTGATGGTGTTAATTACATTAGTATGAATTTTTCAAATGGCTTATTATATTGTTGTTTATCAGAGGCGTATGGATATTTAAAAGGCCCTATTGATATGTTGACTTTATATGAAAATAAATATAAACAAGAAGTACAGAAGTTTGCTAACGAGCAAGTTGGTAGAAGACGAAGAGACGACTACACTGACGGCGCTATTCGTATACCAATAACCTCAGCAAACCCGTAGGAGATTATTATGGCAATATCATCAGCAATATGTTCAAGCTTTAAACAAGAGCTTTTACAAGGTAAACATAGTTTTGAATCTTCAGGTGGACACACTTTTAAGATTGCATTATTTACNAGTTCAGCATCTTTAGGTGCAGCTACAACAGATTATTCAACATCAAATGAAATTACAAACACATCTGGATCTGCATATAGTGCAGGTGGAGCGACTCTTACAAANTCTGGTGTGTCTTTATCTTCAACAACAGCTTTNACAGANTTTTCAGATGTAACTTTTTCATCTGCTTCTTTNACTGCAAATGGNGCNTTAATNTATAANACAACAACAGATGGTGGTTCAGGNACAACTGATGCTGTTTGTGTNATTGCATTNGGTGGTGACAAAACAGCTAGTAATGGAACTTTTAAAATNGAGTTTCCAACAGCAGANNCAAGTANCGCNATCATNAGATTAGCATAGGAGGNCNACCATGTCGGTATCTTCAGGATGGGGCCGATTAACCTGGGACCAGGCTAATTGGAACGAAGCCGTAACTTTCAAAACAGGTTGGGGTGCACAAGCCTGGAATGATGGTGAGTGGGGCGAACTCAAAGACGTAACAATATTTCCAACAGGTTTATCTATAACATCTAGTGTTGGCTCAGTTGACGTACCAGATCAAATAATTACACCTGCAAGTTTTGAAATAACTTCATCACAAGGTGAAGCTTTTGTTCCTGTTGTAGTAGAGGGAATATCAGCAACATTCTCGATTGGTTCATTATCTGTAGTAGATATGCAGGTAGGATTGACCGGTCAATCTGTAACAAGTTCTGTTGGATCTGTGACGGTTAATGACATGACCGTTGGTCTATCAGGACAATCATTTACTGCAAGTCAAGGAACTGCAAAGGCACCAAACGAAACAGCAATACTCTCTGGTGTATCAATTACATCGGCACAAGGAACAGCCTCAGCTATTTCTTCACAAGAGGCACAATTAACAGGAGTGTCATTCACTGCTAGTATTGGCAGTGTTACAATACCAAATGATACAGTTCAACTATCTGGATTAGAAGCAACATTTAGTCAAGGAACTATTGTTGGATTAGGGGGCGCTCTTGCTCAACCAACTGGTCAATCAGCTACAGCGTCTGTAGGCTCTTTAACAATAGAAGAAGGTCTAGGATTAACAGGTCAATCATTTACTGCTAGTGTTGGCTCTGTATCTTTAACTGATATCGTTGTTGGATTAGATAGTTTTTCAATAACATCTAGTGTGGGAACTGTAGATATCTTCGCATATGGTGATGTTGACACTGGTTCAAACATATCATATAGTGACGTTTCGACGGGTTCGAATGATACATATTCGGATGTTGCAACTGGATCAAATACAAGTTATAGTGACGCTGCATAGGAGATAAAATATGGCATCAACATACACACCATTAGGTATAGAACTTCAAGCAACTGGTGAAAACGCTGGTACATGGGGGACTAAAACTAATACTAATTTACAGATTATAGAACAGATTTCTGGTGGTTATACAGCAGTTAATTTTTCAAGTGACGCTGACGTTGCTTTATCTGTCTCTGATGGATCAACTGGTGCTGCTTTAGCTCACAGAGTTTTAGAGTTTACTTCATCTGGATCTTTAACAGCTACTAGAAATTGCACCATTCCTCTTGATGTTCAACAATTTTATATTTTAAAAAATTCAACAACCGGTAGTCAATCCATAACATTTAAATATGTTTCTGGATCAGGAAATAGTGTTACCGTTACAAATGGTTCATCGGTAATTGCATACGCAAAAGCTGATGATAGCACAAATCCAAATATAGTTGCAATAGAATTTGGTATAGCTAGTGTTGCTGCAGATACAACACCTCAATTAGGTGGCGATCTTGATATGAATGGTCAAGATATTGTTACTACTTCAAATGCAGATATAGAATTAGCACCTAACGGAACAGGACACGTGACTGTCAAAGGTAATGATAATCAGGGCACTATTCAATTTAATTGTGAAAATAATTCACATGGTCAGCAGATAAAAGCTGCACCACACTCAGAGAGTGCTAGTAATGTTTTAACTCTTCCTAGCACTGGTGGTGATGCTAGACTAGTATCAACGGCTTCAACTGCCACACTTACAAACAAAACTTTAACGGCTCCAATAATTGCAGATGCAGGTTTTATTGCAGATGCAAATGGAAACGAACAAATTATATTTCAAACAACAGCTTCAGCAGTAAACGAATTAGAAGTAACTAATGCTGCAACAGGAAACAATCCTGCTATTGCTGCATCAGGTGGTGACACAAATGTTGGTTTAGAATTTACAGCAAAAGGATCTGGATATATTAAATTTAATGATCTAGCTTACATTCCACAACAAGCATTAACATCATCATCAAACGCTGTAGCTTGGGATGTGCAAGCAAAACCAAACGCATATCATTTAACAACAGAAAACACTACGTTTGCTGCACCAACTAACTCAGTTGAAGGTTCATTTATCTGTTTAGAAATTAATTACAATGGTTCACACACAATTGCATTTAACACGATATTTGAATTTGCAGCATCAACTGCACCAACATTTACATCAACAGATGGTAAAACAGATATTCTTGTATTCAGATATAATGGCACTGTTTGGCAAGAAGTAGGTAGAACATTAAATTTAAGTGAAAGTTAAAATATGTACGCAATAGTAAAAGATAATAATATTACTCAAATTATAATTAACCCTAAATCAATTGTGATAGGAGATGTAAGATATCCTGCTAAAATATTTTCTTTATGGTCACAATCAGAATTAAATAATATAGGTATCTATGAAGTAATTACAGATTCAACAAACAAAAAAGATGAAGCATATTACATTAATACTAATGAAGAATATACTTATGCAGATGGTCAAGTTACTAGATCTTGGGGTGTTGCTACACCAAAACAACTAGAAGATAGAAATGCAACAGACAAAAATGGTGTTGAATTAGATCCTGTTGTTGTCGTTGAGGGATTAAAAACACAAAAGAAAAGAATTGTAAAACAAGAAGCATCTGGATTATTAGCACCTACAGATTGGTACGTAATAAAAGCTAACGAAGTTGCGGATTATAATGTTCCTGAAAATATTACGACATTTAGAGCAGATGTTAGAAGTAAATCAAATGAAATGGAAACTCAAATAGATGCTTGTACTAATGTTGAACAATTGGAAACTTTATATACAAGAGACCAAAACGGTGTAAGACCTCTAGCAGAATTTCCTGAAGAGGTTGTTTAATGTCACTACTTATACCTGGAACTAATTCCATAAAAGATACTGGATATGATGTTGCTAACTCATTAAGATTAAATTCAGGTAGTTCTGACTATATTCAAAGAACTTATGGTACCCCAACAAATTCAAAAATATTTGCCTTATCATGGTGGACTAAAACTTGTTTTGATTCTACTGAAAGTGATACTGCTACTGATATGTGGGGAGAAAGAACAGACTCAAGTAATAGAGTATTCATGTCTATAAATTCAAGTGGTATATTTAATTTTTTTGAAAAAAATGGTGGGTCAAATGTTGTAGAACTTGACACAACTAGAGTATTTCGTGATGTTGGAGCATGGTATCATTTCTTGCTTTTAGGAGATTCAACACAATCAACAGCATCTGACAGACTAAAACTATATGTAAATGGTGTTCAAGAAACAAGTTTTTCAACAGAAACATATCCATCACAAGACTATGATTTTAGACTTGCATTAAATACTACAAAATATTTTGGTAGAATAGGATTAGGTGGTTCAGGTTTATCTACTAATTATTATGATGGCTATTTAGCTGAAGTGGCTTTCGTAGATGGCACAGTCACTGCACACACCGATTATGGAGAATTTGATTCTGACACGCCAAATGTGTGGAAACCAAAAGATATATCTGGTTTAACTTTTGGTAACAATGGATTTCATTTAGACTTTGAAGATAGTTCAGCTTTAGGTGCAGATGTATCAGGAAACTCTAATAACTTTACTGTTAATAATTTAACATCAATAGATCAATGCACAGATACTTGCACAAATAATTTTAATGTTTTAAATAAAATTCACCCAACAGCGGCTAATTTTACCATATCTGAAGGAGCAACCAAGATTAGTAAAAGTGGTTCTAGTCATAATGTTGGTGGTTATTTAGGTACTCTAATGCCAACAACATCAGGTAAATGGTATTTTGAAGCAAAAATAGATGAAGGTGCAGATGGAGATAGAGGAAGAGTTGGTATAGCAAATTATGATAGTATTACAAGCACAGACACAATGCAAACCATGTCAAACGCATCTGGATTAGAGGTTAGTACTAAAGGTGCAGTGCTTTTTGTAACTGTTAATGGAACCACTACAGAAAATACAAGCTCTGGTACTTTTTCTGACGGGGATATAATTCAATTTGCTATGGATTTAGATAATAAAGCTATTTATGTAGGTAGAAATGGAACTTATTTAACTTTAACTGGATCAAGTGGTGGTGATCCCACAAGTGGTAGTTCTAAAACAGGAGCCATTGTAACAGACACAAGTTATATTTTAAATGGTGGGCCTATGTGTAGTTATTTTGGTTCTTATGTTGGGGGTGTAACTGATACTACAACAGTTTCTTTTAATTTTGGTAATCCAGCTTATGCACTCTCATCAGGTAATGCAGATGGTAATGGTTTTGGAAATTTTGAATATGCTCCACCAGCGGGATATTTGGCTTGGTGCACTAAAAATTTAGGAAGTGATGGAGGATAAATGGCAGCTTATACGACTATAGATAATTCTGAATTGCACTTCCAAGCAAAGTTGTACACTGGTAATGCTGGCACCAATGCAATTACTTTAGATGGCTCTGAAAACATGCAACCTGATTGGTTGTGGTTGAAAAAACGAAATTCAACCTCACATCATTTTGCATTCGATTCTGTGAGGGGCGCTGATAAAAGATTAGTTATATCTGATTCTTCAATTGCTGAAAGTAGTCCAGCAAACTATGTATCATCTTTTGATACAGATGGTTTTACTCTTGGCTCTGATAGTGATGTTAATGGGAATAGTGATACATTTGTAGGATGGAATTGGAGAGCCCCAACATCGTTTAGTAATGATGCGAGCGCAACGGGAGTTGGAACTATAGATAGTTCTGGAAAAACAGGTTCTGGTTTAGCTATAATATCATATACGGGGACAGGAAGTGCGGGCACAGTAGCCCATGGATTAGGAACTACACCATCTATGGTTTGGATTTTTAATAGAACTGATGGTGGTAATGGCCACGTTTTTCATAAAGCACTTGGTTCAACACAATATTTATTACATGCATCAACACTTGCGGTTCAAACTTATTCTCCAGTTGGAATAGGATCATTAACGTCTACAACTTTTAGTGTAGGAACAGTTAGTGGTGTAAATGGTAGTAGTAAAAATTATATAGCTTATGTTTTTGCTGATGTTCAGGGATATAGTAAAATAAGTTCATATATTGGTAACGGGAGCACAGACGGCCCTGTAATCTACACCGGATTTAAACCCTCTTGGCTTATGATAAAACCATCTTCATATGCAAACTCATGGGGAATATTTGATAATAAAAGACCTGGATTTAATGTAACAAATGCAAGACTAGAAGCAGATAACACTAGTGCTGAAAACACTGCTTTAAATTATTTTGATTTTTTATCAAATGGTTTTAAAATTAGAACAACTAATTCACACCCAAATAATAGTGGTGGCACACTAATTTACGCGGCATTTGCAGAGAATCCTTTCGCAAATTCAAATGGTGTTCCAAATAATGCGAGGTAGTTATGTTACAAAAAATAGGATTCCAACCTGGAATAAATAAACAAATTACAGCGACGACTGCAGAAGGTCAGTGGATTGATTGTGATAATGTACGTTTTAGATATGGCACACCTGAAAAAATAGGTGGCTGGAAACAATTAGGTGAAAGTAATTTAACAGGTGCAGGACGTGGTTTACATCACTTTGTAAATAGTCTTGGTAGAAAATACGCAATCATAGGGACAAACAGAATTTTGTATGCATACTCAGGTGGTGTGTTTTACGACATACACCCGATTAAAACTACAACTACGCTTACTAATGCATTTACCACGACTAATGGATCAACATCTGTAACAATAACTTTTAGTGGAGATCATGGTATATCTGAACAAGATATAGTTTTATTAGATAATTTTTCTACAATAACTAATTCTAATTTTTCATCCACAGATTTTGATAATAAAAAATTTATGGTAACAACCGTTCCTAACTCTACAACTATTACAATTACAATGCCATCAGCAGAGTCAGGGTCTGGTGCAACAACATCAGGTGGTATTAGAGTACAACACTATTATCCTGTAGGACCAGCAGTTCAAGCTAAAGGTTTTGGTTGGTCTCTTGGAACTTGGGGTGGTGAAGAAGTAGGAGCTTTTACTACAACACTATCAGGAGCAATTAATTCATCGGCAACTACTGGTATTACATTAGCGGATCCATCACAGTTTCCAAGTTCAGGTACAAACTTTATTTTAATAGGTACAGAAGAAATATCTTATACAGGTATTAATGCGTCTAATGAATTAACAGGTGTAACAAGAGAAGTAAGAAATACAACAGCAGCATCTCATGGTGCTGGAGACACAGTGACTAGCACATCAAATTATGTAGCATGGGGTGAAGCAGCGTCTGGTGATTTAGTATTAGAACCAGGTATGTGGTCATTAGATAATTTTGGTGATAAAGCAATTTGTTTAATACATGACAGCGCCGTATTTGAATGGAACTCTGTTGCATCAAATGCAACAGATACAAGGGCTGTGATTATAACAGGTGCACCCACAGCATCAAGACACATGTTAGTATCTGCTCAACGTCACTTAGTATTTTTTGGAACAGAAACAACTATTGGAGATACGTCTACACAAGATGATATGTTCATTAGATTTTCAGACTCAGAGGATATAAATAATTATGTGCAATCAGCAGAAACTTCAGCTGGAACAGATAGGTTAGCTGATGGATCACAAATAAGAGGTGCCATCAGAGGTAGAGACTCAATTCTTGTTTGGACTGACACAGCTTTATTTACAATGCGTTTTGTTGGTTCACCTATAACTTTTGCATTTACACAAGTTGGAACACACTGCGGACTTGTTGGACAAAATGCATGTGTTGAAGTTGATGGTTCTGCATATTGGATGTCAGAAAATGGCTTTTTTAGATATGCGGGTAAATTAGAATCACTACCATGTTTAGTAGAAGACCATGTTTACGATAATATAAATTTAGAGTCTGGTAATCAAATGGTATCTGCAGGTTTAAATAATTTGTTTGGTGAGGTTATGTGGTTTTATCCAACAACAGGATCTAGTGTTGTAAATAGAATGGTATGTTATAATTATTTTGATTCATCAACACAAAGACCTGTATGGACTGTTGGCACGTTAGCTAGAACTATGTGGGAAGACTCTGCTATTTTTGGTAAACCACATGCATTAGAATATGATGCAGCTACAGATACATCGTTTGATGTTGTAGGCAACACAGAGGGTAGAACAACATACTATGAACACGAAACAGGGACCGATCAAGTAAAAGGTGGAACTGTTACAGCAATAACATCAAACATTACATCAGGTGATTTTGATATTACAGCACAAAGAGCACCAACAGGTCAACAAACAGGAATTGCAACATTTAGAGGAGATGGTGAATTTATAATGAAGATAAGAAGATTTATACCTGATTTTATATCACAAACTGGTAACACAAGAGTTACTTTAAATTTACGAAACTTTCCAAATGATACATCAGCTAGTTCTTCACTTGGACCATTTGATATTAGTTCCTCTACTCAAAAAGTAGATACACGTGCAAGAGCAAGAGCCATAGCATTAAAAGTAGAAAATACAGGATCTGCTCAAAGTTGGAAGTTAGGAACTTTTAGATTAGATACACAACCAGATGGACGTAGATAATGGCAAAGATAGCACAAGTAATAACTAGACCCAGTAAAGAATATGATTTGTTTACAGCAGAAGCACAAGTTAGAGACCTTGATGCAATAGTAGAAAAATTAAATACAACGTTTCAAGAGGAACTAAAAGAGGAGGTAGAAGCATTTAACTTCTTTATTAATTAATGGCTAATTTATTTAAATTTGTAGGAACAGACAACAGCACATCAGGAAGCGCTATAAATCCTTTTGGTAGTGGTAATCCTTTAGCAAATGAAACATATGTAATTAAATCTATTTTGGTTACATCAGAAGGTACACCTACTGTTACGGTTACAAACAATAGTATTACAGCAATAAAATCAGCAGCATTAACAGCAAACGTTACAACAGAATTACTTACTCAACCATTGGTGGTTGAGGGTGGTAATACCCTAACTGTGCTATCAAGCAACACTAGTTCGTTTGATGTGGCGGTTAGCTATTTAAACATTAAAAAAGAGGTAACATCATAATGAAAGTAATAGAACCAAAAGAAGTTATAACAACAATAACAAATATAAAGACAGGCGAGAAATATAAGGACGATAACGAGTGGAAAGCCAAAGGTATACCAGAATCTGAAATAAGAAAAGATGTTAGAGTTATTATGCCTAGCCTTGATTTATTTGGAGAAACAAAATAGAATAGATAAATGGCCATAACTAGATCACAACAAGCAAAACAAATGTTACGAAAAGGAGGACGTATAGGACTTCAAGGTGGTGGTAGAGATATGTCTACGGTATCAGCTAAAGATATTGGTATTGGAGACAGCGAAAGTAAAAGAGAATACTCTCCATCAGAAGTAAAAGAACAAAGAGCAACACAAAGATTAAATGAAAGACTGGAACGTGATAGAGGAAAAAGACAAAAACAGTTGGGTGTGTTTAGAGAAAAGTTTGTAAATAAACCACTTAAAAATTTACCTGAAATGAAAGGTTTTTCTAAATTTTTAAATCCTTTTTATAATTTTGCTGTAAGACCTGGTTTAGAGGCAAGTAATAAACTGACAAGAGAATTTAATTTTGACCAAGCTGCGTTAGCTGGAAGATACACATACACAGATCCAGAGACAGGAGAGGAGTTTACTTTTGATCAAAATCTTGCACTAACTGATCCAGAAATGTTTGAGAGAGCAAGTAAACAATTAATAAGAGATAGATTATCTGGTAAAGTAGATGCATTTGGTAATCCAAAAGTGCTAACAGATAGTAATGATGCATATATCTTTCCAAGATCAGGCATCATGGCTGAAGCACCAAGCGACATGGATCAAGAACCAAGTGAAGATGAAAAACAATTAAATAAATTACGATTAGCATTCAGAGCCGATGGTGGACGAATAGGTCTTCAAGAAGGTGGTGGTATCGAACAAAGATTAGAANAANTAGGTGGTGATGTANCTTCTGCAGAACAAATGTTACAAGGTATTAATCAAAGATTAAAAACAGCTGAATCTAGTTTAGGTTCAGGTGGTGGTATTAGTGGTTTAATTCCTGGTCAACCTATAGGCGTACCAGCACCTGAACCACAAGGTTTTTCTTCTTTTGAAGAAATGATGAAACTTAGAACAACACAAGATGTTCCAAATTTTTATTATGATTTAGAAGGAGTTCGAAGAGATCCTCAAGGAAATTTATTTACTCCAAAACCTGGACAACTGCCTACAACAAT
>FUFK010048164.1_pt1 | contig 10133 bp, 6 predicted proteins | sample 1021851 | NCBI WGS metagenome assembly FUFK01 (sample SAMEA51879418, study PRJEB19060) | metagenome
ATCGTTATCTTTCTCAATCACCATTGGCAAGCGTTGAACGACTTCATCCATTTCAATAAAGGAGAGTTCAGGATAGGTTACAACGTGATGCTCCACGCCCAAACGCTCGCACAGTGAGGCAGCGCATTCAATGGAAGGGGGGCGGTAGCCTTCGATACCTTCGTCCACGGTTCCAGCGACGATGGTGACATCTTGGCGCTTACCGATGAGGTCAACCAACGCATCGAGAAGAACGGCGGAGTCTTTACCGCCAGAGACAGCGACTAACACCGTGGTGTGTTCGCCTTTCTTGAGCGGCAATTGCTGACGCAATTCCTTGCTGATCTTCTTTCGAACCGACTTTGCAAGGTGTTTTCCACAAAGGATGCGTCCAGAATAGGCTTGTTCAACCAAAGCAGGCTTGTCACAGGCGTCGCACGAGGGGACGGTGAACAACCCCTTCGAAGATGCGCCTGCCATGGTGAGGGCTCAACGGGCGTATGGTTTCAAATCAACGGCCCTGCGAGGGGTGGGTTTTTTCCGGACATTCAGCAAGAATATTCAATTGGAAATTCAAATTTTCAATTGCAAATTTTAAACAGCCTTTTGGCTTTGACTTTGCACAAGAAAGGCCATAATTCACTGCATTTCAACGGACTGAAAACGATTCATGACCCTTTCAGTGACCCTCTGGAAACTTATTTTCCAGTTGGAAAAAAGCGAAAGGTGTCCAAACCGCCATATTTGCTCGGCTGAGCGCAAAACTTCTTGAAGGCTACAGCGCTGTCAATCAGGTTGAGCAGGCATGTTGCAACGTCTTCTGGGAGAGTTTCTCAAGATTGATGGCGTTGAGCAAGCGATGATGATGGACGACCGCGGGAAGTTGCTCTCCAGCGTCGGCCCAGAAGGTCAACTTCCTCCCATTGAGCAAGCGGTGGAGTTGGCGGTCGCAGCCTTGGATGCGGTTCAGTACCACGACCAAGGCGACTTGCATGAACTCTGGATCGAAGGCGATGACCAAGTGCTCATCGACGTATTGACGCCGTACAGAATCGTCATGTTAAGCGGTTCAAGCGGCAACATCGCGAGGTGGAGGCACTCCATGGACCACCTCCGCCCCCAACTGGCAACAACCCAAGAAATGTAGGTGAACAAAAATGTTTGAACTACCAACAGGAAAACCCGTCAATCAAACCATCTCACTCGAGGAAGGGGTATTGCAGCCCTTTGCTCATGGCGCCATTTCCACCTACCTCGGCCGTAGAAAAACACCGGTAGGCCACCGGATCGTACGAGGTGGACGAGTGGTCGGATATTTGGTCGATGCCGAGGAGAAAAACACCTTGCTGGGCGGCGTAGAAGCAAAGCTCCGACTTGAACAACTCGAGGCGGAGAAAAAGTCCCGGCTTCTCGCCTCGTCATACACCATCGCTGAACTCGGAAGCCTTGCAGAACTCGTGCCTGAAGCTTTTGTCCACCAAGCCGATCGGCAAGGCCTGAAATCCTCAAGCAATGCCGTGGAGCGTTTGCTTTCTCGTGACCTCTCAACCGTCATTCGAACCCTCGAAGCCAACGCAACGGTTCGTGGAGCGATGGCCATCGACAGCGGGATGCTCATCGACCACGTTGGCGACCTTCCCGGCTTGGGCGAAGAAGAGCGTTTGGCCAGTGAACTTCACCAGATAATGGCCTCCATGGGCGGACAAAAACTTCACAGTGAATGGGGCATGAAAGGCCAAAGCCACTGGACGTTGCACACAGAGAACGGTGCTCTGCTCTTGGCACAGAGCGGCGAAATTTCACTGGCGGTGTGGACGGAAAAAGACGCCAACCATGCTCGCCTTCTCTCTTCCGCATCCATCGCCTTGGACGGGGATGTCGTAGCGGCCGGTGCTCATGGCTCAAAGATGCCCGAAGGATTCGCCCTCCGAGACGGGCGAGGCGGCCCTGATGCGGTTATTTCCATGCTGAAAGCCGGTGTGGAAGAGGAAGTGACCGGGCATATCCAATCCGGTTCCTCCAGCAAGGCCGTTTCATTGGTGCTTTCACGCGGCGTACCCGTTGCTTTGTGGGCGCCCGCCTTTGATGATGAAAAGGAAGCGATGATGGCACTGACCGAGGCAAAAAGAAAAGTCAAACTCATTCGGTTCCCTTCTGGAACCATCGTTTCCGCCTCCTCGGGAACCGTGGACACGTTCACGCTGTCCGGATTCATTGAATCACTCGCCACCGTTCGGACACGTTCCGAAGCTCGCCAAGCCTCCCTCAAGAGCCTCCTTGACGACATGATGGGATTCCACGCCGGGCTCGAGTCCTTGCAGAAGCAGCGTGCGAAGATGGCGTTCAAATCCGATGGGGCAGATGTTGCAGAACCGCTGCCTGTCATGCGGGATGAGGCGGTATCAGCAGTGGATGCAGGCCTTCGGCGAAAACTGGAGAAAGCCGAGCAGACCATCGACGAACTCAACCGCGGCAAAGCGGTCTTGGAAGGGCAGCTGAAGGCGCTCGAGAAGAAGAAGGACGCTGCGCAAATCGTTGCCAGAGAAGCGACGGAATCTCGCCAAGAAAACAGCACGGCCTTGGAAGAAGCTCATGCGCAACTCAACACCATGCAGGTTGACCTCGCACAAGCACGAGGGCAATCCGAGGAAGCGGAATCGCGGGCCGAGCGTTTGGTTCGCCGTGTCAACGAATTGGAGCATCAAGTCAGCGAACGAGCGGCTGAACTCGCCAAGGCCATTGGTGATGCAGAGAGCAGTGCTGAATTGAAAGAGGCCATTGAGAGTTAACTTAAAAGGTATCGAGAACCCAGTCCTAAGATCTCTCTCACGATTTCCTCCGGTTATCGTATCAACCGTTAGCATCATGACATCGATCTTCGCGGCTTTCGCCGCCTCAAGCATGGATTGGTTTAATTGCCGATCCTTGTGAAAGTAGAATTGATAGCACTGAGGACCCTCATATTTCTCTCGGATTTCTTTAATGCTGACAGTACCCAATGAAGAAACGCCAAACATGGTTTTATATTTGTGTGCAGCCGCAGCAACCGCATTCTCNCCCTGATANTGGAAAACTCGTTGAAGAGCAGTTGGCGAGCAATAAATTGGAAGTTCCAATTTNTGACCAAGAACTTCAACGCTGAGGTCGAGGTTCTCNACGCCTCTCAGGACATTAGGCACTAGGTCGCATTTTTCAAAACTNGNAGTGTTCCTCGTATAGGTCGTTTCGTCCTCGGCTGCACCATCTATGTAATGAAATATCGGGCTTGGTAATCTTTTCTGAGCCAGTTTTCTAAAGTCGTGGAAATTGTGGCAGTCAAGAAGCCTCATCTTTGAGTTTCCAAAAAAATTCAGAGGACACCTTATTAGCTCACAAGAAATAATGCTAGACGGTGGATCGGAAAACCGTTCTGGAATACCCTTCGTCTTAGAGAGGGAGAGGGTTAATGGAAAACACGAACGAAAGTGTCTCTGCTGGCACTTATGTATTTTTACTGTTTTTGACACTAATCAACATTATGAATTTTGTTGATCGGCAACTACTGNCAAGTTTCGCCAACTGGATAGTCCCAGAGCTTGGTCTTACTGACACCGAATTTGGTTTGCTCACTGGTCTCGTGTTTCTTTTCTTTTATTCTGTCGCCGGTGTTTTTATGGGAATGCTGGCGGANCGGTATAATCGNATTCGATTAATTAGCATTGGTCTGGCGTTGTGGAGTGCATTGACCGCTGCATCGGGAGCNGCAAAGGGTTTCGTCTCGCTNGCCATTCCGCGACTTTTTATTGGNGTGGGGGAATCTATGTTAACCCCGAATGCCACCTCTCTGTTGGCCGATAAATTTCCGCCCAGCCGCAGAGGCTTCGCTATTGGTGTGTACTACATGGGTGTTCCTATCGGCGTGGCGACTAGTCTTTTGGTCGTAGCCTATTTGGAGCCGATCTTGGGCTGGAGGGGCTGCTTTTACGCTCTAGGTGCCCTAGGTTTGGCGTTGGCCTTAGTTGTTTTGTTGATTAAGGAACCAAAACGAACCACCGATGTTGCTGTCGAAGTAGAGGTAGAGCAACCGACGTTTCGTGAGATGCTGTCGATATTATGGGGAGCTATGTCGAAATCCCCTGCATTAACCCTCACGATTCTGGGAGGTGTCTCGTATCATTTTATGTTGGGNGCTGCGACCTTTGAACAACTCTGGTTTGTTGAGGAGCGCGGCTATGATCGAACAGAAATAGCCATGTTAACGGGCTGGCTGGGACTTGCTGGAGGCATATTAGGAAATCTTGCTGGCGGTATTGGTGGCGATGCGTTTCTTCGTAAGACGGGAATAGGTAGACCAATGTTCGTATTTTGGGTCATGTTAATCATGATGCCATTTATGTTGGTGAGATTATTTGTAGAGCCGGGAACTTTCTTTTTCGAAGGATGTATATTCCTCGGTTATTTCTTGCTCGGTTGCTTCTACGGTCCAACATTCGCGACGGTGCAAGACCTTGTCCCTACTCAAATCCGTGCGACTGTCATCGCCTTCTACATTTTGAGCGTAAACCTCGTGGGCGTGGCGATCGGCGTGAGTTTTGCGGGCATAGCTATCGATATAATGCGACAGAGCGGAGTCGCTGATCCGTACACGTGGGCCCTTTTTGGATTTACATTATTTTCTACNTCAGCAATACCNCTCTTCTTCTTTGCTGGGAAACGGTATGCGAGGGATAAAGAGGCGTTGCACCAGAGTTTGAAGGAAGCCGAGCGCGCCTAGCTGGGGGATCGCGTTTTGATAGCGCCTATGTTATTGGGTGTATCTCGGAAAATAGTTNCGAATTGCATCAGACAGTTCAAAATTATCTGCGCCCTCTATCAAAGTGATGGCCTTTTTCCAGTGGGCAGAAATCGTCAATTCTAGGTTCCTTAAGCCCGAATTGGCTGAGAGAGCCAAGGCTTTATTCGTTTGTTGCGCGGCAAGNGATAGATTGCCCTCCATCAGATTTGCGGCTGCAAGTTTTATCCATAAACCGCTATTTTTTGGCTCTAGTCTAAGTGCTCGTTCTATGAGCTTAATGGCGTCTGCAGACTCCATTTGCTCAATTGCATGNTCTGATTGTGAGATCAATAGAGAAGTTGCATCAAAACGCGTTGATATCCTGATTGCATCATCTTGGACCTTTTCACTAGATTCAGCTGATTTTAATTCGACTTGGGGTTCAACAGATTTTGTCGGTGTTCCTGTTGCGGAAGGAATATTGCTTACACAGCCAGTGATGACCAAGCCCGCAAAAGAGATTATTAAATACCGATACATATTGCAGCCCCTTACTAATTGGTGAATAAAGACCGAAGTCTTTCTCCTAATGTTTTGCCCAATGAGCATCCTGATTTCGTGCTCAACTTTGTCATGTCTGTAACAGGGATCTCAACAGTATCAGCACAAGTAGGTCGAGCCATTTTCCCGGTACTATATTCAATATCTACGAAGGTTTCGTCTGTGGGGATGCTGAGCGGTGAATTCCCAATACGGCGCAAGCTAGCGTCCCACAATTTCAATGCACCTGATGCACCCGATAACCCCGTGCTCTTGTTATCATCTCGACCTACCCAAAATACAGCTAGCTTATTGTCATCAAACCCCGCGAACCAACTATCTCTGTTGTCATTAGTGGTACCAGTTTTACCGGCAACACCTGACTTGGCAAATGATGAGAACCGGCCAGTTCCTCTTCGCATCGTAAGTTCCAGGCTGCGATTTAGTGTGTTAGAGATCACGGGATTGATAGTTTGTTTTAGAACAATCGAGTGATGAGAAAGAGGAGCGCCGGCGGAATCCAACACGCCAATAACTGTTTTCGGTTTGAGATTGAACCCGCCGCTCGCAAAATTGCTATAGAGCTCGCTGACCTCGATCGGTGACATTGGCTCAGCGCCGAGGAGAAAAGATGGGAATTGATTGCGCGGCTTTCTCCCNGTTAAGAGCTCGAATTGCTTTTGAACTTCCTCTAANCCGAGAGTGACACCGAGATTGACCATCGCAAGATTCAACGAGCGATTCAAGGCGAGATAAAGTGGAACTACTCCGTTTGTTTTGCCATCAAAGTTTTTGGGTGACCAGACCTGCCCCGACTCAGATTGGAGCGTAATTTCTTTGTCACCTACATAGTCAGTCAGGTCCATTCCCGCTTTGAGGGCAGTGAGGATGGTGACCGGCTTGATAACTGAGCCGATCGAACGTTTGGTGCTAATTGCACGATTGAAGCCGTGAGTGTTGGCATCTCGTCCAGCGATCATCGCTAATATCTCTCCGGTCTGGCTTTGAGTTACTATTCCCGCTGCCTCCAGAGTATCTACCTCGATAGAGCGTTCTTTTTCGATTGAACTCAATGTCTCGCTGACTGCTAATTGGACTTTTTCTTGAATAGTCGGATTGAGCGTTGTGAATATTCTCATTCCCTCGCTGCTTAAAGCATCTTTTGGATAAAACTCTTTTAACTCACTCCTGACTTGGTCCATGAAAGCAGGATAATAAGATGCCCCACGAGAGGTACCTCTCGTCACCTCCAGCGGGCTGCTGATAGCTTCTGCGTGGGCAGCTTTATTGATGATTCCATCTTTATAAAACGTATCGAGGATTCGATTACGCCTACTAATAACTCGATCCGGGCTCCTGAACGGGTTGTAATAAGAAGGACCCCTGATAATGCTAATCAATGTTGCCAGCTGGTGCGTTTCTAGTTCCGCGAGAGGTTGATTGAAATAATATTGTGCTCCAAGGCCGAACCCATGGATTGCCCGAGATCCACTCTGCCCGAGAAAGATTTCATTCGTATAGGCGGTCAGTAGATCGGCTTTTGAAAAGCGAAGTTCTAGAACGATCGCCATGGCAACCTCTCTTAATTTCCTTATGAGAGTCTGTTCGTTAGATAGGTAGTAGCTCTTAACCAACTGCTGCGTAAGGGTGCTACCTCCCTGGCGTGTCTCACCTGCCCGCAAATTGGCGAAGGCAGCCCTAGCGATCCCCGCAAAACTGAAGCCGGGATGGGTAAGAAATTCTCTGTCTTCGATAGCAATTAGACCCTCCGTGAGAATATTGGGTACTTCCTGTGGAGTAAGAATGATCCGATCCTCGCCGTGTGAAGGGAAAATCGTACCGATTTTGGCGGGTTCGAGATCGACAAGGGCTATCTCTTTGCCCTCTCTATTGGTTAGCTTAAGCACCTTACCCTGATCAAAGTAAACGCTTACGGTTTCTCCTTCTCGAAATCCCTCGATGAACGCAAAATCTCTCAAGTGGATATCAATTTTTTTTGCTTGATATCTGTATTTACCCTTTGCAGTGAGGTCATTACTTGATTGATAGCCCAGCCGTTCCAGTTCAGAAACCAGCTCTAATGGGGAGATTGAGAGTTCTTTGTAGAGGCTTGTGGGTTGAGCAAAAACCTCTGCAGGAATCGACCATCGGCGACCTTCAAACGTATCTGTGACAATACGATCGACGTATAGAAAGTAGCCGCCAATAAAAACGAGTCCGGCAATAANGGATAACCAGAAGATACGCCATAGAATGCTGACGAAAAAACGCCTTACTCGGCCAAGAAAAGTGGTCTTGGGTTTTTTTGTCCCTGGATTCGAATGGTTTTTAGTTTTTTTTCGTGGCAAATCTTATCCAAGTTATGGTGCTGCGGAGATGCAGCGAAACTCTACAAGAGATACTAAGCTAAAAAGCTTCCCTTATGGTCCCTTCTGTGGACTTTTCGGTGTCTTTCGGTAACCATAGAAGGACCTAAGGGGTGGTGATACCTGAGACGCGAGAGCGGACCCTTCGAACCTGAACCGGTTAGGACCGGCGTAGGAATAGGATCGATCTGAAAATGCTTCTTCTTTGCTTCCGTATCACGTCATACCCACCTAGGTAATCTCTCAATATTTGGAGTCGTGTGGAATGTTCATGCAGAACAATTTTTTAACCTTAAATTTTTCTAAGGTGTTTTTTTTAATATTGGCAGTTCTTATCAGTGGATCTTCGATCGCGAGGATAAGTGCTGCGGAAGACAACGGGCGGCCATTAGATGAACTTGAAGAGGTTCTTGTTACGGCAGAATTCAGGAACCGAGCATTATCAGAGAGCACAGGCGGGATCTCTATCCTCCAGCCTCATTCAGATTCTATTGCAAATCAGCACTTGGANGATCTTTTAGGGCAAGCNGTNAACGTTAGCGTATCGAGCGGCTCCTCCAGAGCTCGTTTTTATCAGATTCGCGGGATAGGAGAGAGAGGTCAATTTGGGGAACCATTAAATAGTTCGGTCGGTCTTGTGATAGATGGTGTCGATTTTAGTGGTTTTGGGACGGCTGCTGTCCTGCTCGATGTCGCNCAGNTAGAGGTGCTTAGAGGACCTCAAGGAACCCTCTATGGAGCTAACGCATTGGCTGGNTTAATAAATATTGTGAGCGCAGAGCCTACAGAAGACNTTTCCGGTCGTCTCCAGTTGGATGTCGGGAACTTTGATGCCTTGGGATTGAGTGGCTTTATTTCGGGAACAACAGATAAAAATATTGGTTATCGAGTCAGCGCATCAAGTTATGTCGACGATGGTTTTATCGAAAATATTCACCTGGATAGAGAAGACACCGATAAACATGATGAAAAGGCCTTTAAACTCAAACTCANAGGAGAAACGAGATCGCTGGATTGGACTCTCGCTCTGGGCCTAACAGAGGTCAAAAATGGTTATGATGCTTTTTCACTGGATAACAATAGAAGATCGCGATCGGATCAACCAGGGGCTGATCAGCAAACGAGTCGGCATGCCAGCGTTAATCTTCGAAGACGATTTGCAGAGAACTCACAGCTTGAACTAAACGTCGGATTCGCAAACAGCGATATCTTATATGGATATGACGAAGACTGGACTTTCGAAGGATTTCATCCATGGGGCTATAGTTCTACCGACTATTATGATCGATCAGTTAACAACTATTCGATTGATCTGCGATGGACCTCCAATAACGAGCTGGGTCGAACTCGAGGTTTCAACTGGGTTACAGGTATATACCGGTTTGTCAGAGAGGTCGATTTGGAGCGTGATTATACTTGGTTTGAAGTTCCTTACGTCAGCAAATTCGACGTTTCGAGGTCCGCTTTGTATGGACAAGGAACATTTTCTTTATCAGATCGTTTGAGTTTCTCAACGGGTCTACGACTCGAGGGTCATGATTCGAAGTTTATAGATTCTTTTGACGTGAGATTTTCTCCCCAAGATAGTTTGCTCGGTGGTAAAGCTGTTTTAGAAATGTTGGCGAGTGAAAACTCGCGGTTTCATGCTTCTATCTCCAAAGGTTACAAATCTGGAGGTTTTAATACTTCCGGATCACTGGATGAGCCGCTGAGGCTTTTTGAACCGGAAATACTCTGGAATATTGAACTGGGCTGGATTGTCGAATTTGAAAAAAGCGACGCAAGTCTTCGAGCACTTTTATTTAAAATGGATAGGAGTGATGTTCAGATTTCAACGTCAATAGTTCGGGTAAGAGAAGATGGGTCCTCCGAATTCGTAGAGTTCACGGGGAACGCGGCTGAGGGCGTTAATCAGGGCCTTGAGCTTGAATATGCTCAACGAGTCAATGACTTCGTCCGTATTCGAGCCAGTCTTGGTCTNTTAAATAGCCGGTACAATGGGTACAACAGTCCCGCAGGGGAAGATTTGAATGGCCGTGATCAAGCTCATGCCCCAAGTTACCAATACTCCTTTTCCGCTAACTTTGGTGGTGTATCAGATTGGTTTGGTGATATTGGTATACAGGGACAGGATGGTTTCTATTTTTCAGATACTCATGATTTTCAGAGTGATGCCCACGCTTTGATTAATTTAGGACTTGGACGTTATATCGGTGATTTCGAGGCGCACTTTTGGATAAAGAATCTATTCGACCAAGAATATTCGGTCAGGGGATTCTTTTTTGGAAACGATCCTAGAACTGGCTATGCGGATATGGGCTGGACGCAAATGGGAAATCCAAGACAGTTTGGGATAAGCATCCGAAAGGATTTTGAGAGATAGAAAAAAATAGTCCATTCAAGTTGATGATTTGAAGATCGTCGTACGTCTCAGATTACCCACCGGTGAGCGGGGTCTGAGGCGTTTCTGTCTTTGGCATCGCTTCTCTCGCGAT
>FUFK010782388.1_pt1 | contig 10130 bp, 3 predicted proteins | sample 1021851 | NCBI WGS metagenome assembly FUFK01 (sample SAMEA51879418, study PRJEB19060) | metagenome
GCATAAATCTGGAACCTATGAAGAAATTATAGACAACGGTGATAGAATATTAACAGTTGTAAATGATGATTATGAAGTAACATTTAAAAATAAAAATATGTATGTTAAAGGTAATGTAAATTTAACGGTAGATGGAAATATCAGACAACTATGTAATGAATATTATTTAGAATGTAATAAAAAACATGAATATATTAAACAAGGATCGTTTACAAAAATAGGTAATAACAATGTTATTGAAGTCGGTCAAGATTATAACATAAATGTAGGCGGAGAAAGTTTAATTCGTGTAAATGGAAACCAAAACATTACTGTTTTAAAAAATTTAAAAACAACAGTAACAGGAGATTCTAGTGACTTTATATCAGGTAACAATAACCTAGTAACAGTTGGTACACTAAATCTAGCTGCTATCGGTGGATTCTCAATGGGTGGTGCGCCTGGTGCTGGTTTACAACCTTTAACTATAACAGGCGGACCTGCAGGATTAAGATTTGAATCTACTGGTCCTATTATAATTGACTCGGACACAACAATAACAGAAAAAGCCCCCTTGGGAATATTCATGAACTAAAGGAATGATACTATGCCCATAAATTGTGTAACAAATGCATTACAAGATATTGCAGATAATCTTCAAGATGGTTTAAATCAGCAGATTAATAATTTAACAGATGCTGGTAAGGCTGGTTTAGCCGCTCTTGAAAATAAAGCTGAACTCGCTCTAGCAGGAATTAAGAATGCTATACCAGAACTTCCTCAATTAGATAATTTTAAAACTGAATTAGCTGCTATACTTGCTGTTCCGGATCAACTAGAACAAAAACTAGGAGAACTAGCGGACAAATGGGGAAGCGCAATACCAGACCTTGATGATATTCTAAGTAAAATAACTTCAATTGACTTCGATTTTTGTTCTATGGTACCAAATGTTGATTTAGACGCAGACGGAAATCCCATTGTTAAAGATTCTGAAAGTAAAATAACTACTGAACCCCCACCTAAAGTGGCAACTTTAAAGAAAGAAGAAAAAGCCGTAGACAATTCTAAAACTGCTAAAGGTAATACAACAGCACACATTGATCAATATAATAAAAATAGAGAAAAAATTAGAAATAACGAAGATTTGAAATACATAGAAGATCAAATTAAATTAGTAAAAGAAGAAATAGCTACAGTTGGGGAAGGAGACTTTGATGCAGCTGCCATGGATAGGGTATTAAACGAGAAAAGATTAAATCCACAAGTTAGGAGTAAAGCCGGATTGAATAGAATACGTCCAGTATTAGATAATTTTGCTGGCTCTGGAGATTTTTTTGAGAATTATAAAGCATATGACTTCTATTCTCCGCAAGAAAGGGCAGCTATAGATGTTTTAGTAGCAAGAACATATATGCAAACTGCATTAACAGTAATACAATCTAATGTAAATAAAATAAAAGAATGTGTAATATTAGGCGGTGTCACAACAACTAGTGAACTAGAGCAGTTTATTAAATCAATATTTCAAATTCAACTTGGTGAGCGTGTACCTAAATATAGAGGTTTACCAGTAATATGGAAAAAGTTTGGAGATTCTTCTTTAGCAGGATGGACATATAAACAGGCATCACGTGACGAAGAGCGCTTTGCAGCTCTTGAGCCAAAATATGCGCTTGTTGTTGTAGATGAAAATAAAGGTTCATTAGAATCTCTTTTAACAAAAGCATATACTGATTTATTTGAAGAAACAAAAGTAAATGCTGCTTACGTTAATAATGACGAAAAAGTTGATATAACCCCACCTGAAGTATCAGCTGAAGATGAAGAAACTTCAGACACAACTGAACAAACAGCTGGTGAAGGTAGCAGCACCGTAACTCCAGATTTAGGTCGTGCTAGTACAGGCGAAGCGCCAGTTCCAGAAACGGATGTAAGTGCGTTTACTGCACCAACTACACAAACAATACCTGTAGCCACGCCATCCACGCCTTCAACAGGAGGTGGCGGTTATAGTGCTGGTGGCGGCGGTGGCGGCGGTGGCGGCGGATCCAGTGGTGGCGGCGGTGGTGGTTATTAATCATAATAAACACTAATTTAAAATATATTTGTAATTTTATTATAAATAGATAGTATGAGTTCATCGCTGTCAGACTATAATGTTAAAAGAGCTTCTAATATTGCTAAAAGTTCTACCTTTGCCGATCTAGACTTAAAGTTTCGCCGTCATCCAAATAGTGGAGACATTAAACCTCTGAGAGATGTCGATGCTGTGAAAAATGCAGTAAAAAATCTTTTATTAACTGTTCCTGGTGAAAAACCTTTTCGACCAGATATTGGTAGTGGTGTGGCTGGTTTACTTTTTGAAAACGCTGATCCATTTACAATGTCTGCCATAAAAGAAAGCATAGGTTTGACGTTACAAAGATTCGAACCAAGAATTGATCAACTAGTAATCGAAATAAATGATAATCCAGATAGAAATGCATACTTTGTACAATTAACATTTAACGTAATCAATTCTTCTACACCCGAAGATATTAGTTTCTACTTAGAGAGGTTAAGATAATATGCCACAATTTCAAACAACTGAACTTGATTTCGAACAGATTAAAACAAATCTAAAAACATATTTTAAACGTTCCGATAGTGCTTTTAAAGATTGGGATTTTGAAGGTTCCGGTTTAAATAATCTACTTGATGTTCTTGCATATAATACACACTATAATGCGATCACTGCGCACATGGCAATGAACGAATCATTTTTAGATTCAGCACAAGTGAGATCTAACGTAGTATCTCGTGCGAGATTATTAGGTTACACACCTACTAGTAAAACTGGTCCAACTGCAAGTATTAATATAGTTTTTGAAAGAGCTTCGGGTAGTACAGCTAATAATTATCTAATGGAAAAAGGAACAAAATTTACCTCCGTGATTGATGGTGTAACATATACTTTTCAGACTGTAGATTCACACAGCGCAGAATATGATGAATCATCAAATACATTTAGCTTTTCAGATATTACAATTAAACAAGGAGTTACAAAAATACAAACATTTACTATCAATAATAGTATCAATCAACGATTTATTATAAATGATAAAAACATTGACACTAGTACGATTATAGTAAAAGTATTTGATAGTTTAACTGCAACCACATATGATATTTTTAGGAATTTTAAAACATTTACTGCGCTCACTAACACAAGTAAAGTTTATTTCTTATCAGAAAATACAGAAGGTAAGTATGAAATCGAATTTGGTAACAATACTTTAGGATTACAACCCTACAGTTCAGGTAAAGTTGAAGTAGAATTTTTAAGTAGTGATGGTACTTTAACAAACTCTGCAAATGTTTTTTCATATGCAGAAACTGGACAAACAGCTGTCAATATTGTGTCTGTTGTTACTTCCTCTCCAGCAGCCGGCGGAACAGAAGTAGAAGATGTCAATAGTATCAAGTTTAATGCACCTAGAGCATTTATTGCTCAGGATCGTGCTGTAACATCTTCAGACTATAAATCATTAATTAAAGGTAACATACCAGGTATAGACGACGTTATTGCGTGGGGAGGTGAGAGAGAAGATCCTCCAGTATTTGGTGTAACGTATATTGCATGTAAACCATCTGGATCTTTATTTTTAACTGAACTACAAAGGATTGAAATACTTAATTATTTAAGCGGAAAGAAAATGTTAAGTGTTACACCAGAAATTGTTGATGCTACTTATACTTATCTTTCATTTAATGTAAATTACAGATATAATCCTAGTCTTACAAATTTCAATCAAGGTGAACTAGACAGTAGAATACGTGATACTATAGATAAATTCGCTGTTAGAAATTTACAAAACTTTAATGGTATATATAGAAACTCAAATCTGAGCGCTGATATAGATCAAACAAATCCAGCAATTTTAAATAACACAATTGATGTTACAGCAAGAAAGAATATAACAGTAACACCTGGTACAGGTGATGCACACGACTTAAATTTTGCATTTGAACTGGAGGGTGAAATAGATCAAAGTAGATCGTTCATTACGTCAACATCATTTATTAAGAATGGTGTGGAAACTTTTATTGCAGATGAATTTATATCAGGTAGTACCACTGAAAGAAATATATATGCATATCGTACGGGTCAAGCAGGTACTGGTGGAAGACAAATTAGAGTTACTCCTAGTGTGGGAACTCTTAACATATCAACAGGAAAAGTATCGATATCAAACGTAGTACCTGATGCTGATTCAGAAATTCAAATAAGTGTAACTCCTAAATCTAAAGATGTGTTTACTGAAAAGAGGAACATAATTCAAGTCGATTTAGCAGCTTCTTCAATAACTGGAACAATAGACGGATCAGGTGGAACACCAGCTGGAAGTGTAGCAAACGTGTCTACAGCTGACGGAGCACCAACATACTCAACAGGATATTAATATGCCACATTTAACAAGTGAGAGTGGTGGTTTTGCTCACCATAATGAAGAATCAGCTAGGATACAATCGCTGTTACCTTTATATCTTCGCGAAACTGCAGCATTTTCTGCAGAGTCTAACGCAGCTGGAAAAGAAACTTCATTAATTGCTCTTTTAGAAGAGTATTATAAATTTATAAACTCTCCAGGAATGGTATTGTCTGTAGAATTAATTGATGAAAGATCCGACTCTACTTTTACTCTTCCTGAAACTAACGTAAGTACCGGTCACGATGGCCATGGACACGGATTAACAGTAAACTTTGAGGTTGGTTCTAATTCTCCTGATTTTGGAAAAATAATAGATGTAACTATAAATAATCCGGGACAAGATTATAGGATAGGTGATTTAGTTAGAATAACATCCCGCGGGAGCGGTCCTGGAGGGCCGTCCGAATCTGTTGCAGAATTAAGAATTGCCGATGTAGTATCTGGTCCTTCGGATGTAATCAATAGAATCCTACCAGAACACGATTTGAATACAGTATCTGAAGATTATATAAATGAGTTTCAGAAAGAAGTTGCAGTAATTGCACCAACTAGTAACTTAGCACGAATATCTAAGAAAGAATTATTTAAGAAAATATTAGTTTATTATAATACTAGAGGAAGCGAAGATAGTATACACGCATTCTTTAGAATATTTTTTGATACTGACGTAACATTATTTTATCCTAAACATTATATATTTAAACCTTCGGCAGCAACATTTGATTCAGCTGATTACAATCCTAAGTTTACAGACGTGGTTCTTCCAAGCGACTTAACACTGTTAGATCGAGATATTACAGTAGGCGGTGCTACAACAGGAAGTACTATAGCTGGTAATACTCGAGTCGACTTAGATCCTAATGGAAATATAATAGTTGATATCACCGGAGGTGGTAACACTAGTGTAGAATTTAATAATTATTCAATTCCACCATCACAAACTAGATTACGATTGCCTGGTTTAAGAGGTTATGCTGATGTTCTCATTGGCGACTATGTAGGATATACCGGTGCATTTCCTGGAGACGCGCCTTATGGAATGAGGATGGATCAATTTGAAGCTGCGTTTGAGCCGTGTAATATTTTCTTTGCATCTGAGGGAACTAGTCAGCCATTTACTAATGCTAAGTTGCGTAGCACTGCTTCTGTACCTGGGTGGGCATGTCCTGGCAGTGCAGATTGGGGTGGAGTAAATGTTATATATAAAGATCCAGATACCAATAGATGGTATGTTGGTTTAGGTGTGGGAGCAATAAAACAGGATTCAGTGTTTTCTGACTTCAATAGACCTAATGCAAGCACAACAGCTGCTTATCCTGATGATTTGACTGGGGGAACTCATCACTCATTGCCTGACGTGGTAATTCCATATTCTAATCAGAATAAAACATATTCTTCTATACAGAATCTTCAACAACCTCTGTTAATACACACTGTGGGTACGTATCCCGATTCTGCCTTTCCTCCGCTAGAAGCAACTGCATGGAGTAACTTGATAGAAACACTTGATGTTGGGTTTGAATATGTCGCAGTTGGAAATATGTCTCGCAATTTAGTAATTGAATCTATTCACAATCCTGGGGTTTCGTTTGATGTAAATGGAACTTATGCGCATGCAACAGCGGATGATGGATCTGATATATACTTGAACGTTAACAATACTAATATTCAACTCGCACAAGTTGGTGGTAGGTGGTCAATAATTGATGTATCTCCAGAACCACCAGAATCAATTGAAATCACTAAAAATCTTACCTACAGATATGTAGATGATTTAAACCATCCATACACAACTCCTGACGATTTTTTCAACGGACAAAATAATGAAAGCTGGTTAAAAGGAACGTGGACTAAACAATCTGGAGGAGCTAAATTTTCATTTGTGCGTCAAAAAGAATCGCAGTCGGATTCTAGACACCCAGTTAGCCAACAAATAGCTGACTTTGCAAATCCAGGATTTGCTCATGTAAATGCAGTAATATCTCCTGCTATAGTAAGTGATTTTGGCGATAATTTTAATTCCGCTGGAACATATAATTTCAAATTAGTAACAAGCTATGGTGGTCAATTCGGACTCGGTCCTCAAATAGATTATGAAGATACTAACTTCGGTGGAAAATTTCTTCCTGCAAGTAATTATCGTGCGACAGATATCCCGGACCTTGGTATAGATGGATGGTATAGTGAGTATCTATCAGAAGGTTATCAAACATGGGAAATAGACTGGCAAGCTAGTGAGTGGACTCACACTGCACCGGCTGGACAACCTAACTCTTACGGAGAATATCTAGGTAGTTCTAGCTATAGTGGTACACGACATCCGATGTATTTCGTGTATGATCCAAACGGAGATGGTATACAAGATGATGACTCTGAGCAATATAATTTTATATCTATTGCTCAAAAATTTAGTATACTTAGATTGATTGGTTCCGGCTACAATATCAAGCCTGCAAATATGTGGGTAATATATGACCATTGGCGAAACACTATTATTGCTCATACACTACCAAATGAAATTGATAACACCGTACGAAATGATAAATTATATCCACCAAAAACAGGTTGGGTTGGGACAGGAAGAGGTTCTATAAGTAAAAATACATTTTTCGGATTAGGAGATCCACGGGAGTCACAGGGTAATAGTTATTTAACTGAGAATTTAGGTACACTACTAACATACTCTGAAACACCATTATCAATTGCAGAGGGAAGAGTATTATACCAAGATAAAGAATCAACAAGCACTTACAGTACCATAGTAGAATACATAGCTGCAGAGGCCTCATTAGAGTTTGAATCTGTTCAAGATTCAACAATTCAAGACCCAGTTACTAAATCTAATTTAATACTACCAGGACCTCCAATTAGATCGATCGCTCTACCTGCTTTTAATGATCAGCTTGAGTCATCAACTCCAACTGCCATTCCTGAACCAGGATACAAACTAGATCACAAGTTTTATATACATGACTATTCGCCTGCACTCAATGTTGAATTGTTTGACGATTCACCCTTGCAACCAGATAAAATAGTATATGTTGTTGATGGGTTTACTAATAATAGATCAGTACTAAACGGTACTTATGAATTTTACGATCAAGAAGGTGACGGATCTCCAAACTTTCCACAGAGAGTAACTTATAGACACAGCTCATCTCATAACTCTCCTAATGGCGGGGCTTCAGATTCTCCACTTTATGAATTACAATTATTGACAGATAGTAATGATGGCGGAGGCGCAGTTCTAAAAACAACCCGTGAACTTGATTCACCGAACGGCCCAACGTTTTTCAGTAATTTAAGTACTGTAGGAGATGGAACAGATTTTAGACCCGGTCAAAAACCCATCTTCGAGGGAACTGTAAGCGTACAACCAAGATATATCGGTATTCCCGCAAAAATTAATTTTTATGATGAACCTGGTGGTGACGGTGGATTATACGAAGAACGTGCTGGCCGCGGACAAGGATTTTATCCTACGAAGATAACACAAAGTGATAACATGTTCTTAAAACCAGGACATATATATGGTTCGAATAAACCTAATTTTATGTCTATTGTTGAACAAGATTCTTCGCCTGTTCGTGTAGGTCCAACACAACATTTAATTATGCCTTTTACTGCTGCTGGTAAAGCTTTTACAAGTGTATCAATTAACGATGGTCATCAACATATATTTACTTTTGCAACTGAAAAATCAACAATTGATTTCTTTGATAATAGTCCTGTTTCTGCAACACCTACTGACAGTATTACTTTAAAAGCAGGTGAATCGCACACATTTATTTCTAGAATTAATTCAAACAAACACGCAACAAGTGGTGTCGGATCAGAAAACTTCCCAGGCACAGTTTATGTAAGGTCAACAGGTAATATCTTAGCATCGACTGCAACATTTGAAAAACAAGATTCTCCTAAAGCTTCAATTGAAGCACCTAAAGCCATGGCTATATTACATCCGACTACTACTAACTCTTATATTAAAAATCCAATTAATTCACCAGATGCTAGTCCTAGTAATATTATAGCAGTAGATCAATATTTAAATACTAATTTCAATAGTCCTGGTTTACTGAATAGAACTGATTTTACAATTTCTGACGCAATATTTGCAGATCAAAGTCCACCTGAAGCGGAAAGTACTTTCTTAGGTTCTTTCATAAAAGCTGGAAACTCACCACATGGCGATGTTGACAGTACCGGAAGTCCAACTTTAGGAACGGATAACTCGAGTCCTAACGCGAAGATGGCAATATTCAGTATCAATGATGGATTTGGTGATGACATGACTGCAGGTATGTCACTAACAGAAATGCGTGATAATTATGTATATGGTGATAAGCTAACTGACTATTCTATAATAACACCATACAATAACACTATAACAGTTAAATATAAATTACCTAAAGATGTTTTAATCATAAATGACTCACCAGCTAAATTTAACGGTTATCAGTTAAATAACTTCCTTATTATAAATGACGATTATGCATCACCATCGAGAGTAAACGCATTTTACACAGAAACAAATAGCAATCGTTTTGATGAACCGTCCGGTAAATTTATGATACTACGTAGAAAACCTGGAACATATCGTGTAGCTACACCGGATTTAGGTACTAAAAACGGACAATGGTCAATCATGCGAATAGATGATAGTTCACCAGGAAGACGAGCCGTATATTTTGTTGATGAAAACATAATAAGTCAAACAGACGATCTTACTAAAGTTAATTTTGTACCAGCTGCAAATTCTGAGAAACGTATACCAACACATGGTTTCAGTAGTCAGGTCGGTGAAGTATTTAAAGCAGAATCTGACAGACCGCTTGAGCGAATTAAAACTATATATGAAGAATATACTTATAAAACTCACACACTGAGTGCATCTGAAGACTCGCCAAACGGTGTTCAAGTGTATGGACCGGTAAGTTCAATTGATGCATCTCCTGATGCAGGTGCTAGAGATCCTATTCGAGTGCCTGATTCACCTACAGGCTTAGTAGGCTCAGTTCCATCATTGTGGAGATTTACAGCACGTCGACCATTTATGTTGACTATTAATAAAAACGGAAACGAAGAAGTTATAACTGGTGGTCAGAATATTAATCAGTATAATGTATTAAAATTTGATTCAACTCTACAAGGACTTACAAATCAGGCTCCAAAGAAAGCAAGCATAGCTAAAGCAGTTGCAAAAGCTGTGGGTGCTGATGATAATGAACTACTTCCAGTAACCGAAGTTAAGGTAACTACTGGTAATTCTGTCGGATTTGGAACTAATGCAATCACTGGAGTATATAGATACAACGAAGTAGAAAGAAAATGGTTTAACATTACTAAAAGAGGTGTACGAAGAACTGATCAATGGGGATTTGAAGGACAACATTTTACAGACATGGCACCGTTTTTCCATTTTAATAGAGACATAAACAGATGGCAATATTTTATGGCAGTAGATTTTAAAGGTCAAAGACCAGGTGGTCCGTGGCACGACAACGATGTAAATCAAAAGAATTATCCATGGAAGCTTGTTCCTGGTAGCAAATACGACGACAGATCGTTTTACTTTAATAGAACCGGTGCCAATGGTTATATAATGTCTGACAATACAGGCTTGACCGAAGAAGAAGGATTTTGGAATAATCCAGGTGGTGGTGCTACAGGAGCCAA
>FUFK010060997.1_pt1 | contig 10129 bp, 13 predicted proteins | sample 1021851 | NCBI WGS metagenome assembly FUFK01 (sample SAMEA51879418, study PRJEB19060) | metagenome
TTTTAAACAAACAATTAAAACTTTAAGAGGTGAGAAATCTGTTAAAGAATGGGAATCATTTATTTCCGGAATAAAACCTCTTAGCCAAATAATAAATGAAATACCTTTACTCNCATTTTCTCCCGAATCAATAAATTTCTTAGATNTAATAAATTTAACCTCAAAATTTTTACCTAATATCNATCAAATACCAAAAATTAATAAGGGCTTTGGGAATTTAGTAAATAATCATCTAGAGGATCCTTTTCTCAGAAATTGGGTTGATTTATTGAGCTTTTTGATAAGTGGTATGTCAATGCATGATACAAATACAGCTGCGATGGCTACTTTATTTAACGAATGGTTTGAACCAAATTCATACCTTGAATACCCNAAAGGNGGTAGTGAATCTATCGTAAAAGCNTTAATTAATGGATTTAAAAAAAATGGAGGAGAATTAATTCTTTCTTCGAGAGTAAAGACAATTAACTTCAATAAAAATTTAGCCACAGGTATAACTCTTAATAATGGTTCTAGTTATAGTTGTGAATCTGTTGTCACGAATACTGATGTTTGGAATTTAAAAAAGTTAATTCCAAATGAAATTTCAAAAAAATGGAATACAAAAATTTTGAACCCTAATAAATGTGATTCTTTCCTTCATATACATCTAGGTTTTGATGCTGATGGTCTTGAAGATTTGCCAATACATGCAATTCATGTTGATGAGTGGGAAAAAGGTATAACCGCAGAAAGAAATATAGCTGTATTTTCAATCCCATCTGTTTTAGATAAAAATATGGCCCCTAAAGGGAAACATGTTCTTCATGGATATACTCCCGCAAATGAACCTTGGGAAATTTGGGAAAACTTAAATCCAAAGGAATTAGAATATAGAAATTTGAAAGAAGAAAGATGTTCAATATTCCTTAATGCAGTGCGAAAATTCATCCCGGACATAGATGAAAGGATAGATTTAAAGATGTTAGGGACCCCAATTACTCATAAAAAATTTACTAACACCCATTGTGGAAGTTACGGTCCTGCATTATCTGCAGCAAAAGGTCTTTTCCCAGGCTGCATAACTCCAGTAAAAAATTTATTTACTTGTGGTGCAAGTACATTTCCAGGTATTGGAATTCCTGCTGTTTCAGCAAGCGGTGCTTACGCAGCTGAAAAAATTATTGGCAAAAAAGAATTTAAAACTCTTCTTAAAAAAATAAATTTATGAGTCAAGTTATTTATATAACTCTACGATCACTTAGTTAAGAAATAAGAATAAAAAAGTCAAAAACATTCAATAATGATAATCTTTATCTGAACATAAATTTAACTTATTGCTCTTATATGTTTTTCTTATCAATCCCTCAAGCCTGGCATTTAGTTGGCACTTGGTCAGAGCAACTTCCAAGCGATTCAAATCTTATAGGAATGGGCCAAACGGAATTAATGATGACTTTACATTCAATATTTGTCCCTCTTTTACTTGTAATTTCTTATTATTTATTCAATCGACTTAATAAAAGCCAATCAAAGAAAATTAAAGGATGATAATTTTGAAGTTTATTTAGCAGAACTTCTTCTAACAACTTTTCTTCCTGTAGAGGTATCAACTCCGCTTGTATCTTTTGTTTGTGAATTAGTTTCAACATTATCAATATCACTCTTATCCATTTCTGCACAAACTCCTACTACCATTGCAGCCTGCATTTGATCAGGCAAATCTCCAATAGTCAATAAAGCCTTTAAAACCAATTGAAGTCGGGTTTGCCGATCAATTTCTGGTCTTAATTTTTTTACAGTATTCCAAAGTTCTTGGGTAACCTCTTTTAAAAGTTCTCGATCTACAGCCAAATTAAAACCTTCTTGTCTTTCTACTAATCTAACAAAAAATTGGATCTCGTAAAATAATATTCAATAAAAAGATTGTTAGTTGAAATTATTTATGCGAATACAAGTTGCATTTGTTGATGCAATTCATTCTTCTCTTGCAAAAGTTCATTTTTTTCGATCTTCTTAAGAGTAAAAGTTCTATAAAATTTTTTTTGAATCTTTATTGGAGTATTTTCAAACTTTTCATTTTTGCTTATTAGAGAATTCCACTCTTTTGAGTTAAAAGGGGCATAAGGAGAAGATGAAATCACTTTCATATCTTAATAATACATCTGTACTAATAATAGTACATATTTACTATAACGCAATAGTTCCTTCCTCTTTTTCTTGTTTTGTAAGCGACACTGAAATTCGATTGATTTTTTTTATCTAATTTTGAGAATTTATAAGTTTCATAAATGAATTAACGTATAATACATTACTTTTTCATCCCTTTTTTTAGTGTCTAAAGACTTTTATTACTAAAAACCTTTTAGAGTAATGAATTTGTTGAAATTAACATTGACAAGATTTTTTTAATAATCCTTCCTATAAAAAAGAATAATGAATTATTTAAAAATGCTTCTTAGTAATGAAAAAAGAATAAAAATTCAAGGAATAATTAAAAGAATTGCACAAGATAAATCAATTACATTAGAAGAAAGAATATATGTTGAAAAATTTGCACACCACAATTCGACAATTTCTCTTTGGCTGAAGAAGGCTAATAGCTTTAGAAGAAATGGTATAAAAAATAATGGCGGTGTTGATAATCTCTTACAATCATTTGGGATTGATGGGCTGAATAAAGAAAATCATTTCAATCCAAATGAAGATGATATATCCGATTGGTTTGGCGGAGCTCCTGGTTGGCTAAGAAGAAGTTAGATTCATTAATGATTCAACTTACCCAGGCTGTCTTACACAAAAATATACTGACAAGTGATATAAATACCCAAAAAAGCCATGGTAAAAATTTAATAGGAACTAAATATTCTTTTGAAAACGTTTTCATATATTTTTTTTCTTTTAGATTATTTCTTCCGTACCGTTTTTGAGAATAGGTTTAATTGCTCTATTTATAAATAAACAATATTTGAGAATACTCAAAGATATTAAATCTCTTAAAGTAGATACAAGTTAATCAACCTTAATCATCAATATCTAAGCAACATTATTTTCAATTTTCATTGAAAAATCAACTATTTTTTGCTCATCATACTCTGAATTATTCCAATATTTTATAAGTCTTTCTAATTCATCAATCCTCTTTTTCGCATTCGCAATTTTTTCAGTATTTGTCATATAAAAATTTTTATCTATCCAATTAATGCATGAAAAAAAAATATTTCAATGGAAGATAGACTTATTAGATTATGAATATTAATTTTTGGTTAATTACTTAAATAATATATAGACCTCAAGCAACTGAGTAATTATACTTAAAGAAAAAGGTAACTCATGAAGAAATTAAATTCTTTGATATTGAATAGTACTGTCAACTTCTTAGACTTTGTATACTCTGGTAGAAATTTACAACGATTTTGGGTTTTAGAAGTCATAGCTAGATCACCTTATTTTGCATTTCTTTCAGTTCTTCATTTTAAAGAATCCCTCGGAATTAAAAATGAAAAAACAATGATTTTGATGAAAGAACATTTTTATCAAGCTATTAACGAAACTGAGCATCTTAAAGAAATGGAAAAAAGGGGAGGAGATAGATTCTGGATTGATAGATTCTTTGCGAGACACCTTGTGCTTGTTTATTACTGGATCATGGTTTTTTATTATTTTTTATCTCCAGCTAATGCTTATGATGTCAACATAAAAATTGAAGAACATGCTTTTCAAACTTATTCCAAATATTTAAAAGATAATCCAAATGATCAAAAAATAAAAGAAATCGCTCAAGACGAATTAAATCATGTTCAAGAACTTAACGAAGCTTTGTCAATGCTAACTTCAGTTTAGATTAAGGCTGAAAAATCTATTAGCAATATTGAGACCATTACCGAAGAAGATATTAATCCTAGGCTAATCATCAATGTGACATAACCTTTTTTTCTAGGTAATTTATAAAAAGACAATCCAATTACTAACGTCATTATTAATGAGAAAAAAATTATAATTTTTTCATTTATTAAATTTAGATGTATAACTAAATTTGTATCTTCAAAAAATTTAAGAAATTTCGATAAAACTAATTCTCCCTCTATTTTATTGAAATAGTCAAAGCCGCTTATAAAAGCAGAACTTAATAAAGATAATGCAACAAGTGCAGTAACTGGTTTTGTTAACCTGTTAAGTGTTCTGTTAAAACTTACTAATAAAACAAAAATAAATAAAGAGGTAAAGAAAGGTATTAAAGGTATAAGAATTGTTGAATTTATTAAAGTCCCCACGAAAAAATATGCATCTAATTTAAAATTCTATATTATTTTGACGCGATACTTGATTAAGTAAGAATTTTTAAGATCTGAAATGTAATTAGTACCTATTGCATTCTGTGTAAATTGATACCAAAATTATATTAGTATCGACAAATAAAATGTTAGCCATTTCTGAAATTATTATTGCAAGCGCCATCTTTCTTGGAATTGTATATTGGGAAGTTAAATTCTTATACGCGAAAACTACAGTAGCAAAATAACTTTAAAAAAAACAAGACCGGTAAAAACGTACAAAATTTAAATAAAATTTAAGGATTTAGGTTGACAAAAAAAGCTCTAAATATGAGAGAATAAACACAAATATTTTAGCCCCCTCTAATGAGCGAAGTCCAAAATCCCAATACTAATTCAACTCAGCAGCAACAGCAGCAACAGCAACAATCCTATTCAGACAGCAAGATCAATTCTGCTGAGAGCGAGAGGCTTTATCTTGAAATGCAAAAAGCTTGGCTTTAAATTTAATTAGTGTTTGAAATTACATATCCGCAAATCTTTCTATTAATTTTTTTAATTTTGAAGTAATCAATACTTTTTTATTTTCTACACAGTTTATATTTTGTTTAACCGCTTAATAAGTCTGTTGAGAAAACTAAAGCAGTTAGAGAAAATTAACGGAAGACTTGCAATGGGAGGTTTGATATATCTAGTTTTTACAAAATTAGTTTCCAACCGTGCCGATATATTAGACCAACTTAAATCTTATTTAATTTAAAAAATGAATTAAAAATCTTATCCAGGAATATTTCTTTCTATATAAGCGTCTGTTAAAGCTAAAAATAATCCCAATAATGTTGAACATATAGCAATTTCAGTTGATTCCATATTATTTTTGAATTACCTCTAGTTTGCGAAATAATTCAAAATTCGGCAACAAAACCAATAACTTATTATAGTACATATATACTATTAACTATTTGTTGTGAGTTCGGCAACCCCTGAGTTTCTTTCCGTTAGGCCTGGTGATTATGTAGCAATTAAAAATGAAGAAAATTGCGAATATATTAAGGTAAAGAATAAAAATTATTGGGTTGGTAAAGTTATCGACTGCATTGGAGGAGCTAGAAATCCAAATTCATGGACCTTATTTCAAGTAGCCAATATTGATAATGGAGAGATCTCTATAATCAACGCCGATATTGTAGAAAAAATTTTGAAATCCTCTGAAAGTTAAGCTTATGGATAATCAAACAAAATTCTTTGATTATGAAGAAAAAAATGCACACTTTACAGGAAATCATCCCAGTTCCAAGCAGGCTAGTCCGTATACCTGATTCATTGGGCAGAAAGGTTGAATGCCTTTATACATTCTGTAAGTTTTTGATATTTCCTCAAATCCCAAGCTTGATAAAAGATAATTTGCATAAGGATTAAGATTAGAGCAATCCAATAAGATTTGGGTATCTAAATCACCAACTAATTCTCTTATTAATAGTTCAGCGAGTGGTGGAGTATCCGCCAAAAGAGGTCCGATTCTCCAACCTTGCTCATTATTATCTAAGACACAAGGTCTTATCCTGCCAAATCCATGGCACATCCCATTATTATCGACAATTGCATTAACATTACCAAAAGAATTCTTCAACCAGTCATTTAGAAAATGTGGTCTGGGACTGGGTTCTCTTTGATCATCATAAATTAAGACTGCTTCAGAGGAAATTTCGTTGCCAGGGACAACTTTAAAGGAATGAAATTCATCAGTATAAAAATTTTTCAATGGCATATCTTGAGAACCATTTAATTCCCATCTGGTTGTAATAGAAGATTTTCTAAAACCCCACTTTTCATAATCATTCAATCTATCTGGAGCAGCCTCTAGACCTATACAATCGACATTTTTTAAATATTCGAGTGCATGCTTCCATAATCTCACTCCGTATCCATTATTGCGGAATTCTTTTTTAACAATAAATAAACCTATAAAACCATACGACGAATTATATTTAATGCACGCAATTGAACCTATAGGATTATTGTCGAGACAGGCTACCCATACTCCTTGTTTATCCGTATTTCTATAAATTGATACGTCATCCATTCCAGGAGAAAATCCTTCTAACCTTGCCCAATTTGTAACTTCTGGTATCTCATTCAAAGATATTAATCTAATTGAAAATCTTTCCCTCATAAAAATATATTAACCAAGAAAAAATAAAATTTTATAAAGCAATATTAATTAATTAATTTGATTATTTCTAATAAATCATTCACTTTGGTTTAAGTGGCTAAAAACTCTAGTTTTTTGGAATTTATCCTCTGATATATTTAATACTATTCATAAAAACAAAATGAAAATTTCTGATAAATTTCATTCAGAAGACATCTATAAATTAAAAAATACAGTTCTCACTGGTAAAACAGAAGATATAAAATGGCGGCTAAAAAATATCAATATAGTTTCTAAACTTTTAGATGAAAATAAAAAAGAGATAATAAAATCACTTTTTGTAGATTTAGGAAAATCTGAAATTGAAGGGCTTTCAGAAATCCTTTTAGTGAAAGAAGAAATTTCACTTATAAAAAAGAAACTCAATTCTTGGATACGTCCAAAAAAGATTGACACACCTTTTTATCTATTTCCATCATCCTCAAAAGTTGTTTATGAACCTCTTGGGTGTGTATTAATTCTTGGTCCATATAATTATCCATTACTTTACGTTTTAAAGCCATTGGTAAATATTTTCTCGGCAGGAAATACTGCAGTTATAAAACCATCAGAGAAATGTCCTGAGACCTCAAAACTTATAAAAAAACTTACTTCCAAATATTTCCATGAAGATGTCCTACTAACATTAGAGGGTGATTATAAACAATCTATAAAATTAATCGAACAGAATTTTGATCACATTTTTTTTACTGGAAGTACTAAAACTGGTAAATCCATTATGAAATTGGCTTCAAAAAATTTAACTCCATTAACTCTTGAATTAAGCGGAACAAATCCTGTAATCATTTTCAAGAATGCAAATTTAGAAATTGCTGCGAAAAGAATTGTTTGGGGCAAATTTTTTAATTCTGGCCAATCGTGCGTGGCTCCAAATCATATCTTTGTAGATAAAGCAATTGAAAAAAATTTCATAGAAAAATTAAAGCAATGCATATTAAGTTTTTATGGAGAAGATCCAATTATTTCCGAAAACTTATCTAAATTAGAAAAAAAGCAATTTTCATCGACTGTAGAAATTCTCAAAAGATATAAAAAAGAAAAAAGAATTTTATATGGGGGAACTTTTAGTAAGAAAAAGTTAAAAATATCACCTACAATTTTAAAAACAAAATTTGATGAAACAGATATTTTGCAAAAAGAACTATTCAGTTCACTACTTCCAGTAATTGGGATCAATGACATGGAATCTGCTTTAAACCAGATTAATCAAACATCAAAACCATTGGCAATCTACTTATTTGGAGGAAATAAAAAAATCCATAATCAGATTTCAAGAGTAACTAGCTCAGGAACTATTTGCATCAATGATGTTATGTTGCCAGTCCTTATTCCAAATTTACCTTTTGGAGGTGTTGGACAGAGTGGCATTGGGAAATTTCATGGAGAAGAAGGTTTTCGAAATTTTTCAAATCAAAAATCTATTACATACAAAGGTTTTTTATTTGATTTAGGATTAAGATATCCTCCCTACGAAAGAGTAAAGAAATTTTTAAAATTCATTTTTAAGATTTAAATTATTTTAATTTTTTCAAAAGTCTAGCGATTTTAAATTAAAAGATTATCTTTAAATAAATGCCGAAATCAATGAAATTAGTATTTTTAGTAATTCCAATCTTTATTAATATTTTTAATTACACACCTATAAAAGCAGAAGAAAAAATAAATCCAAAAAATAATAAAATTGAGAATATTGATAAGAAAGAATCATTTACTGTAGATAAATCGGAAATAAGAAAAGTTCATATTGTAAAAATTGGAGATACAGTATCAAGTATTTCAAAGTTCTATTCAGTAAATAAAAATTCAATTATTAAATTGAATAATTTAAAAGATGAAAACTATATCTTTGTCGGCCAAAATCTTATTATCTCAGAATCTATTAAAAATAATACACAACAAACAGATTTAGTAGATCAATATCATATTGTTCAAATAGGTGAAAATCTCACTGATATATCAAACAAATATAAGTTAAATTTGGGATATTTAATAGAAATTAATAATCTCAAAAATCCAGATTCTATAAAAGTTGGGGACAAGCTATTATTAACTAAAAAAAATCCAATAAGTTCAGAAAATGATCAAATAATTGAAAAAAAGAAAAATAATGAATTTCTTGAGTTAGATAGACAAATTTATGGTCCATTAATTATTCAAAATAAGTCTTATAAAAAAATTAAAGGTCGAAAAATATTAAATGTAATAAATCAAAAAAATAAAAAACTTATTCTCTCAGTAAATTGCGATACAGATGAATTAGATGTAAGAATCCCTGGCAGAAAGTGGAGGGGAGGTGAGCCTGCTAAAGAAGAATTCGAAAAAAAATTAATAAATGATTTTTGTTAGAAATTTTAATTAATATGTGTGAATAATTCGTCAAAGAATATTAATGATAGGTTATTCTTTAGAGAGCTAATTTAAAAAGTAATGGCAATTTCAAGAGGAGATCTCGTACGAGTTAAAAGACCTGAGTCATATTGGTACAATGAAATAGGTAAAGTCGCTTCAGTCGATACCTCAGGTATTAAATATAACTGTGTAGTTAGATTTGATAAAGTAAATTACGCTGGTATAAGTGGTACTGATGGTGGAGCAAATACAAATAATTTTGCCGAAAGTGAACTTGAGAAAGCTTAAATAATTGCCTGAGTTACCTGAAGTTGAGACTGTTCGCAGAGGTTTAGAGCAAAAACTAAATAACTTTATTATTAAAAAAGTAGAAGTTTGTAGGGATTCAACTGTTGCTTTTCCTACTGAAAAGAACGAATTTATAGAAGGTCTTCAGAACTCGCTTTTAAATAAATGGGATAGAAGAGGAAAATATTTAATAGCTGAACTAAAAAAATTTGAAAGTAAGGATATTCTATCTCCATGCGGAAACTCCTCAAAAAACAATGGCTACCTTATTGTTCATCTAAGAATGACTGGATATTTCAAATTTATTGATAGCTCAACTCAGCCCTGTAAACATACAAGAATAAGACTTTTTGATAATAAAAATAACGAGCTTAGATACATTGACGTGAGAAGTTTTGGTCAAATGTGGTGGATTAAGGAAGGGTTATCACCTTACACAATAATCAAAGGATTAGGTTCATTAGGACCAGAACCATTCTCCAAGGAGTTTGATGCAACATACCTAAAAAAAGTTATTTCCAAAAGAACAAAATCTATAAAAGCTGTTTTGTTAGATCAAACAATAGTGGCAGGTATAGGTAATATTTATGCTGATGAAAGTTTATATTCGGCTGGAATCTCTCCTTTTAGGGAAGCTAAAACAATTAAGAAATATGAGTTAATTAATCTCAAAGAATCTATTGTTAATGTTTTAAAAAAAAGTATAGGTTCTGGTGGAACGACATTTAGCGATTTTAGAGACTTGGCAGGTGAGAATGGTAATTTTGGTTTACAAACAAATGTCTATAGGAGAACTGGTAAAAAATGTCGTAAATGTGGAAATTTTATAGAAAGGCAGAAAATTGTTGGAAGAAGTACTCATTGGTGTCCAAATTGTCAAAAATAAAAAAGGGCTTACTCTTGCAGAGTAAACCCTTTTAAATTTTTTACCTGGCATTGAGCTATTTTCTCAAGGGGCTACCCCCTAAATATTTTCGCCGCTGATGCGTTTCACAACCGAGTTCGAGATGGATCGGAGTGGTTCCAC